>JAANMU010000082.1_pt1 | contig 110677 bp, 93 predicted proteins | sample 7279701 | NCBI WGS metagenome assembly JAANMU01 (sample SAMN14094539, study PRJNA606508) | bioreactor metagenome | isolation source: A lab-scale SPAN reactor treating ammonium-rich wastewater day 57 | place: Ireland: Galway | collected 2017-03-13
TGGGCACGTCGGCCGGGGTGATGAGGCTGAGGGAGACTGGAGTGGCTTTGAAGTTACCGCTTATCCCCCCCGAGGGTCGCGTTGTCAGGGCTGGTTCTGGAGCTTGAGGCGCCTGGCTCATTGCCTCCACACTGGAGAGCAAACAGGCAAGCCACCAGAACTGCAAGAAGACTGGCTCGGCCCGGTTGGTGCGTCCCACGGCACTGCATTCGACCTCCCCCGACGTGTTGGAATCGAATTTCTCTTCTGATTCGCCGGATGCCATTGAATTACTTTCCATGGGCCTGTTGCGGCGGGAGGGGCTGGACGAACCTTGACTCACGCCAGGACGTCGAGCACGCAGTTGATGCCGAGCGAACTGGCTCGAGACATCGTGGGCGGCGCCTGAAGAGCAGGTCTCACGCCTGCTCCGTCCTGACTCAATGGCGAACAAGTTTTCCAAAAATGAACCGCCGGTTCAAAAATCGAAACAAGGAAGACTGCAACGAAGCGCACTCAGAGCCCTGCATCGAACACGGGCCCGGGCAGAGCAGCTGCCTTGTCCTTGGTAAGTTGGAGACAATTCTCTTGCAGAGGCATGGCGCTGATCGAGAGAGCCGAGTTGACACTACCCACAATCTCGGACTATTATGACCACATGGAGAAGGTCTAATGGTCACCAGGCTGAGCGTTGCCGAAGTCAAGGCCCACCTGTCCGAGGTTCTTCGACAGGTGGAGAAGGGGGACGAGATCGTCGTGGTGGAGCGGCGGGGGCGTCCGGTGGCGGTCATCAAAGCGTGGTCCGAGAAGGAGGATCCCCCTTCTCACTGGCTCGACTCGGTGCTCGGTGTCTGCGCCGACGTTCCGAATTTCCTCGAGGTGATGGAGCAAGTCGTGGCTTCGCGCGAGGACTATCCCCCGCGACCTGTTTCGTTCGGCTAGATCAGTTGAGCCACTATGTTTTGGATACCGATGTCCTCAGCCTCATCATGCGGGGCAACTTACCCGAGAAGGCACTTGCGAGACTCAAAGGCATACCGGCCGACCGGGTTTCCACCACTTCTATCACGGTAGGGGAACTGCATTACGGCGCCCTTCGCCATCCCACTCCGGCCAGGATCATGAAGGCTGTTAGCGTGGTCCTCGGTGCCCTGGAGTGCCTGCCCTTCGATCGAAACTCCGGGGAGCGATACGGAGAGCTGAGAGCCTACCTCGAGGGCGCTGGCAGGCGGCTCGACGACGCCGACCTGCGCATCGCCGCCATTTGCCTGGCGACCGACCGAGTCCTGGTATCCGGCAATGAGAAGCACTTTGCCCGAGTTCCCGGTCTGCGATACGAGAACTGGAGTGCGGAATAATCACGACAAAAAATCAGCGCGACTGCCCTGGAACGAAGCGCAGGTCGATGTCCACGACCTTCCCCTTCTCGAGCTTGAAGTCCACCTTGACCCTGCCGAACCGGGTCTGAAACGGGCTCTTCTGGCCCGGCAGCAGCTTGCCCAGACGCTTCTCATAAAGTGCCAGAGTCTCTCCCCGGCGCACCAGCAGCTTCCCGCCCACGGACAACTCGGCTCCTCGGACGCGCGTGATCTTTTCCTCCGGACTGACCTCCACATGCGTCTCGGTCTTCAGGTCGTCATAGGAAGCGCCCCCATTCGACCGGGGGGACCGGTTGAACTCTCCCCCGGCCGGATGATTGACCTCAGGATCGAGAAACTGCGAGCCGCAGACCACCCCGTCCACCGCCAGCATCGCCTGAGGCTCGGCCGCAACCGGCACGACGAGCAGCAGCAAAAACAAGAGAATCAACATAGCTCAGGCCAGCGAGGCCCAGACCACCATGTCCTGTCCCAGCTTGTGCCAGACCGGCTCCACCAGCTGCGGAAGCGGCCGGTTCACGGACGGCGAGACGCAGCCCGGGCCGCCCGCCCAGCGCGGGGCGATGGTCACCACGGCGGCGTCGGCCAGGCGCTCGCGCAAGAAGGCGTTGAGCACCCGGGCGCCGCCCTCCACCATCAGTCGCCGGATGCCGCGCTGGTGCAAAGTGCGCAGCAAGCTGACCAGATCCACCCCGTAGCCTCCGTTCCTGGGCAGCTCCAGTACCGTGGCACCCTGCTCTTGCAGCGCCCGGCGTCTCTCGGGGTCGGCTCCCACCGCGGCGGCCACCATCAGGCCGCCGGGGTTGGACCAGAGGCGGGCCTGAAGGGGCAGGCGCAGCTGGCTGTCGGCCACGATCAGGGTCGACGCGGTGGGCCGCGGATCGTCCGACAACACCGTGCCGATACCAACCAGGCTGCCGTCGTGCCAGCCCCGCAGGCGGTGGGTCATCAGCTGGGACTCGTAGCCCGAAAGAGCGCCCTGCTCGGCGATGCTGCCGTCCAGGCTCTGGGCGTAGGTCACCGTGACGTGGGGTCGATCGGCGGGAATCGGGTGGGCGTTCAGCCAGCCTTCCAGCTCCTCCAGCGGAGCGGCCGACTCGGGGGCCAGTTGCAGCAGGTGGTTCATGCGCTGGGCCTTGGTATCGAGGTAAGCCCGGTTCTCCGGGTTGACCGCCAGCGTGGTGGGAACCCGGGCGCGAACGCGCAGGCCCATGCCTTCCAGGGCCTCGATCTTGGTGGGGTTGTTGGTGATCAGGTCGACCGACTCGACGCCCAGATCCCGCAGCATCAAGACCGCGTCGGTGTAGTCGCGCGCGTCCGGCTCATGACCGAGCTCGGCGTTGGCGTCCACGGTGTCGAAACCTTGGTCTTGCAGGTTGTAAGCGCGCAACTTGTCGGCCAGCCCGATACCGCGCCCCTCCTGGCGCAGATAGAGCAGCACCCCCCGGCCAGCCCGGGCGATGAGCTGGAGAGAGGCCTCCAGCTGGGCCCCGCAGTCGCAACGCAGCGAGCCCAACACATCGCCAGTGAAGCACTCGGAATGGATGCGCGTGAGCACTCCCTGCTGTCCTCGCACCTCTCCGTGGACCAGCATCAGGTGGTCGCAGCCGTTCAGACCGCTGCGGTAGAGGCTGAGGCGAAACTGCCCCTCCTCGATGGGCAGCCGGGTGCTGACCAGCTTCTCTAGCCTGGGAATGCTCATCCGGATGAAGGTTCCTTTCCTGGGGCCGTGAGGTTCCCCCGCTTTCTCGTCCCGGTCACTGGATGCCTCCCGTGAAGTTCAGCCCCTTTTCAGCCTGTGGCGGTATTCTTCAGCTGATGAACCTGCAAGTCAGCAGCCTGAGCCCGGTCTCCACCCTCCTGGCGGGTCGCCCCCAGGCGGCCGCCTCCAGCCCGAGCGACCGTTTCGAGAGCGCCGTTCAAGACCCCATCGGGGCCCGCCGCCGCGAGCTGGTGCAGCTGATGCTGGACGAGAGAACCACTCGCCCCGAAGACCAGGTGGGCCTGGAGCGCGAGCTCTCCAAGGTGGGCACCGGAGCCCTGCGGCTGGCCCAGCAGGAGGGGCTGAGCTTCGTCACCCTGCACCCGGGCGACGACCTGGGCGCGGTGGGCTTGCTGCGCAATCAAAACCTTGAGGTCTACCAGGCCCGGCTGGGCGAGTTGAGCGAGAAGGCCGCCGCCCTGCACGAGATGCGCTCGGAGTGGCGCGGCCAGCTGGCCGGCGCCGACAAACCCGAGCAGGCCGCTGAGCTGCGCCGCCAGAATCGCAACTGGCTGGCCTCGGTCCTGACCGGAAACCAGATCCCGCTGACGGTCTACAACGCCCATCCCCACCGGGCTCTCTATCCGGGGGCCCCGGTCGACTCGGCCCTCAATCGCGACTCGGTCAGCCTCGAGGGCATGGCCATCGTGCACGGAGCCCGCACCCCGGAAGAGAAGCAGACGTTCTACGAGCTGGTGGCGGCCATCAACGGGTCGCGCCTGCAGGAAGCCCAGAACGAAGTGCGTCAGGCGTTGCCCGAGAGCCTGCGACCCGAGCGAGACGAGCAGCTGGCCATCGATCCCCTCAAGCATACCATCCTGGTTCCCGCGCTCTACTTCTACGGAAGCGACGAGAACCGGCAGCTGCTCGACGAGCACGATGTGGGCAGCCTGTTCTTCTGGCACCAGGACGCCGGCCGGGTCACCGACCTCAACAGCTCCGAAGACGAGCAGTTCAACGGCCAGCTGTTCTACGACGCCAACAAGGTTGCGGTTCGCGATCGGGCCACCGGCAGCAAGACCCCGGTGCACGAATTGGGGCACGCCCTGGAGATCTTCCTGGCCCGCCGCGCCCCCGAGTGGTATGAGAGCTTCAAGACGCGGCTCGACCGGGCCTACCACACCGCCCCACAGGCCATCAGCAACTACTCGCGGGCCAACCTCAAGGAGTACCTGGCCGAGGGTTTCGCCTACTTCCACCTGCAGAGTGACCGCCTGCAGGCGCAGGATCCGGCGCTCTTCAAGCTGATGGCCGAGATGGCCGAGGTGGCCGGACAGCTCGGAGGGATCAACCCCCAGCTCGAGCAGGCCGGCATGAAGCACCTGTCCGGCACGCACGAGCAGCTCGCCAATGTGCTCAAGCAGGCCAAAGGCTCGCCCGAGCAGTCGGTCAGCGAGCTCTCCCAGGCGGCCGGGCAGCTGCGGGCCGGAGTCGCCCCGGCCCTGGGCAAGGTGGGCCTGGAGACAGCCGTGCAGGTTCTTCAGTTCGGAATGCTGGCCGGAGCGGTGGACGCCGTGCTGGTGCACACCCTCAAGCAGCCGGCCGGCGAGAATGCCGCCCTGCTCGAGAAGGCCCGCGGGCTCGAGCCCGCCCCCCAGGCCCAGGTGGCCAGCGAGGCCGGGCAGGCGGCCCTGCGGGGCGAGAGTCCGGACCTCGTGGCCCAGTTCGAGCAGGCTTACCTGGCTGGCGCGGCTCTGGCCTTCAAGATGGCCGGCTAAAGTCTCGAGGAACTCTCCAGGAGGGAGTGCGCCGGCGCTGCCGGCGCCCGCGGGCCTCCAGGTCGCTGCCGAGGGTGCTGCGCAGAGCCTCGATGAACTGCAGGGAGGCTCCGCCCTCGACCGAGGAGAGAGCCTCCTCGGAAAGCAGACTGTGATCGCTGCGCCCCCAGACCCGCCGGGCCTGGTCGGAAGCCAGCACGCCGTGGCTCGACATGCGGACATTGGTCACCTTCTGGCTGCCCACCAGGGCAACCAGCTCAATTGGTTCGTGCATTGGATCCTCGCGTGTGGGGTCAGTTTCTTGCCCCCACTCAAACACGACCACGAGACCAGGTTGTTACCGGAAGGTGAACTACCCAACCGGCTTTGCATCAGCCTGCCGCTTGATCCAGACTCCCCCCACCTGGACCCGATCCTCCTCCTCCACCACCCCGGTACCGGCCGGCTGGCTTGCCGCGGCCATCTCCACCACCTGGCGTCGGGTCGGGTCGGTGGCCGGAGGCTTGAGATCGTAGTCCTGGCAGTAGGGGGCCCACCACTGGTCCTTGACCTGCTCGACGTGAGCCGACCAGCGACGCATCCTGGGGACGAGCAGGGGCCCGGCCACGGCTCCGGCGGCGGCGCTCAAGGCGCCGGCGGCGGCCAGCCCCAACAGCCCGGCCTGACCGAGCACCACCGTTCCCACCGTGGCGGCGACCCCGGTGGCCGCGCCCACCAGGCCGCCCTTCCGGCCGCCCACCCTTTTGCCCACACCGGCGCCCATGCTGGCGGGCAGAAAGACCCCGACAATGGGAATCAGAGTGCTGACCGGAAGGGCCGCCCCGGCCGCCGCTCCCTCCAGGCGGTCTTGCCAGACCGGCCGGGGCGGGAGCTCAGGCTCGGGCGGTTGCTCAGCAGCCTGGTAGAGCGAAAGGTCGACCAGGTCCGGGCTCTGGGCGGGGGCAAAGAAGAGGTGCCCGGCAACCTCCCTCAGAGAGCCCGGGACGACGGCTGTATCGGTGTCGGGCTGGTCTTGAAAGTGATAGGTCGCGGCAGCGCCTTCGGGCAGGTCAGCCGCCAGCAGTTCGGAGGTGGAGTCGAAGCGGCGTCCATCGAACTGCCACCAGTCGCGTAAGGGTCGGAATCGAATTGCGTCCATGGAAGCCAGTCAACCACCGGGCGGTCTCGGCGCCGTCTCGGGCGTGTCAGGCGGACTCCGAGAAGGTTGCCGGCAACCTGCAAGACTGGTACTGCCCGCTGGTCGGCGCTCCCGGGAGGGGACGCGGCGCCAGGGGAATAACCATGGAGCATGACGCTTCAGATGCTCCCGGAAAACAGGGTGCACTCCAGGTGCAGTTGGGAAACCTATGAGCGGCTGCTGCTCGAGAACCATAATGCCTCCGCGCCGCGATTTACCTTTGATCAGGGGTGGCTCGAAATCATGTCTCCCTCCTTAGAACATGAGCGGATCAATGGCCGCCTCAAGTCGCTGGTCGCTGCCCTGGCCGGTCATTTTCGGCGGGACTGGTTGGACACCGGCTCTACGACCTTCCGTCGCCAGAACGCGCAGCGCGGTTTCGAGCCGGACTCGTCCTACTACTTCGCTCACGCGGCTCGGATGCGTCAGGTTGAGGAAGTTGACCTGTCGCTCCACCCTGCGCCGGAGCTGGTCATCGAGATCGATCTGTCTCGCTCTTCCTACGACAAACTCGAGCTTTACCGCGCACTGGGCGTGGCGGAGGTGTGGAGGTGGGTAGCTGACGAGTTGCACTTTTACGTGCTGGGCGACCATGGCTTTCAGGAGGTCACCCACAGCCTCGTGTTTCCGCCCGTCAGCGCTCAAGCCATTGCTCAACAAGTGCGTGCCGGTGCTCAACTGACCGCGACGGCCTGGCAAGAAGCGATCGAGGCCTGGATGCGGGCCTTGTAGCTCATTCACCGGGGGCGTTGAGAAGCACTTTTTCGCAATCAGCAGCCCCGTTCAGACATCCTTCAGTCCCGCCCCTTAGCCTGAGAAGGATGCTGCCTGTTCGCGCCTCCTTTCAGGGAACGGCCCACTACCTGCTGGGCGGGGACTACCCGCGCCTTGAGCCGGCCGAGAGCCATCCCGGACCGGCCCGAGCTAAGCTGGTAGCCGGACCGGGCGGCTCCTCCTACGCCCTGGAGCCGGACGGAACCTTGACCGCGCGCCACAGCGACGGCACCCTGCGCTGGACGCGCAAGCTGGAGGGGGAGCTGCACCCGCCCCTGGTCGACCCCGAGGGCAACCTCTACCTGGCCGCTCGCGACGGCCGCGTGAGCAGCCTGGACGCCGAGGGCAACCCGCGCTGGGAGCGCGAGGTGCGTGGACGATTGTCGGATCCGCCCACCCTGGCCGGCAACCACACGCTGGGCCTGATCAGCCGCCACGAGATCGGACTCATCGTCAACCTGGACAGCCGTACCGGTGTCTCGCGCTTCGAACGCCCGCTCATGGGCCAGGTGATGATTCGCGGACCGCTGGGCGGCGGGCCCGAGGGCAATCTCTACTTCTTCAACGGCAACGACCACGTGCTGCACTGCTATGCACCGGACGGCAAGAGCCCCTGGCGCTACCCGGTGGGCGACTACCTGGGCCAGCTGGCCACCAGCCCCGAGGGCACCGTGTTCGTGCCCCGCATGTTCGGAGACGTGCTGGCCCTTGACCCGAAGACGGGAGGCAAGCTCTGGAGCCACCGTCCCGGCAGCGTCACACCCCAGATCAACCCTGAGGGCGTGGTGCGCTCGGGAGAGACCGTGCTGCGCCTCGACGCCGAAGGCCAGCCCGTGTGGAGCCGCACCCTGCCCGAAAAACTCGACACTCCGCCGGTCAGCGATGCCAGCGGCGCCACTTTCCTGGGCAGCGAGAGCACGGTCTACGCCCTCACCACCGAGGCCGGCCATCCTCAGGCCAGTTTCAAGCCGGGCCAGGGCCTGGCCGCGCCGCTCGGCCTGGAGGAGGGAGCGCTGGTGGCCGATGAGAGCGGGGCGCTGCACCGGTTGTCGTTGAAGGTCGAGCCGACCACCGGGACCACGGCTCAGGTCGTGGACGACGGGCAGCGCCTGGTGGTGGGTGGCGTGGCGCTCAGGCGGCGCGCGTGAGAGCCATGCTGGTGCTGCTCCTGGCCGGTCTGGCCACGGCCCAGCTGCCCCTCGAGGGCGCCACCAGGGCCGTCAAGCTGAAGACCGACAAAAGCGAGTATGCCATCGGCGAGCGCATGACCATCTCGGTCAAAAGCCAGATCACAGGGTATCTGACCCTGCTCTGGACCGATTCTCAAGGTGTGACCCGGATCGCAGTTCCCAGCTCGTTCTCGAGCTACGATCGGATCTATGCTGGACAGACCCTGCAGATTCGCGACAACGCCGGGCAGTTGCTCGAGCAGACGGGCCCGTCTGGCCAGGAGTTGCTGCATGCCGTGGTGACCACGAAGCGCCCCGAGCTGGGCGAGCCGGCCGGCTGGAAAGGCCTCCTGGAAGGGGCCGGCCCCTTCGGTCAGGCCACCACCACCTACACCGTGCGCTGAAGGGAAGCTCACCATGGCTCGATTCAAATACAAGGCGGTGGACGCTCAGGGCAAACCCCAGCAGGGGGAGACCAGCGCTCACGACCACCACGCCCTGCTCGCGGACCTCAAGGCCAAAGGCCTGACCGTGCTGGAGGCCTCCGAGGTGGAAGCCGCCCGCAAGAGCGAGGAAAAGCAGCTCGGCTTTGACTTCGGGGTCAACCAGAAGACCCTGATGATCTTCACCCGCCAACTGGCCACCACCCTGGCGGCGGGCCTGTCGCTTTTGCGCATCATCCACGTGCTGCGTCGGCGCAACTCCAGCCCGAGCCTTCGCAAGGTGCTCGACCAGGTGAGCCAGGATCTGCAAAAGGGCGCCCGCTTCAGCGAGGCCCTGGCCAACCACCCCCGCGTGTTCGACGAGATGTATCTCAACCTGGTGCGGGTGGGCGAGGCCGGCGGCAACCTGCCCGAGACGGTGGCCCGCCTGGCCCTGATGATGGAGAAGGAAGCGGCCGTGCGGCGCAAGATCGCCTCGGCGCTGGCCTATCCGATGTTCATCTTGATCTTCACCAGCGTGCTCTCGTATGCCCTGGTGGCCTTCCTGATGCCCCTCTTCACGCCCATGTTCGAGGACTCCAAGCTCAACATCGCCCAGGATTATCCCCTCACCCACCTGTTGGTGCAGGCCTCGAAATTCGTCTCCTCGGGCCAGAACATCGCCCTCACGCTGGTCGCCGTGCTGGCGCTGGGGGTGGCCTTCCACCTCTTCCGCAGGACCCCCACCGGGCGCTATGCAATCGACTATTGCAAGTATTTCGTGCCCTTCTTCCACGACCTGGTGCAGCAGGGGGCCTCGGCCCGCTTTGCCCGGGCTTTCTCCGAGCTGCTCAAGTCGGGCGTGCCGCTCTTGCAGAGCCTGTCGCTGGTGGCTGGCTCGGCCGGAAACCTGGTGGTGGCCCGCTCGCTGTCGGTGGTGGCCAGCCGCATCCAGGACGGCGACCGCATCTCGGACACGCTCGAGTCGGTCAAGATCTTCCCCGACCTGATGGTGCAGATGGCGGCCATCGGGGAGGAGGCAGGCTCTCTGCCCGAGATGTTCGAAAGGGTGGCCGACTACTACGAAGCCGAGATCGACGCCACCATCGCCGCCATGACGGCGGTGCTCGAGCCGGCCATGATGGTGGTCGTGGGCGGCGTGGTGGGGATGTTCGTGATGGGTGTTCTGTTGCCCATCCTGGGCATCTCGACCGGCCAGCAAGCCCAGATGTAAGGAGGCCGCATGTCCACCACCGCCAGGCTCAGCACCGACCCTCTCTCGGTTGTGCAGCAGCTCTCGCTGGCCCGCAACCGCGAGGCCTTCGCTCGCGACCTGGAGCAGCTGGCTGTCGATTGCCTGGGCCAGGGGCAAGCGCGCTTCTTCCGCTTTCGCAACGATGTCGGCCTGCTTATGCGACCCTGGGAGAGCCAGACCGGCATCCCTCTTGGCGAAGAGACCCTGCCCGGCCGGGTGGCCCTTTACCTCGAGCTGACCCTCGACCGGCGGGGGCTGCCGGTGCCCGGGCTGGGCACCACCGGCCCCGTCAACGTGGGCATCCCGGTGATGCTCTACGGCGCCCTGGTGGGAGTGCTGGTGGTGGTCGGGCTGCCGCAGGATCCCGATCGGCCCACCGCCGAAGCCCTCTTTCACCTGGGCCGAGCGGCCGGGGTGGCCTGGGAGTTCATCCGCCGCACCGAAGACCAGGTGGCTTACGCCCAGCGGGTGGAAGACTTGCTGGTGGGGGCCAGCGAGAGCCTCACTCCGGGCAGGCGGGGGCACACCATGCGGGTGGCCCGTCTGGCAACCGAGCTTGCCACCCTGATGGACCTGTCGGCCCAGTCGCGCAACCTGATCTGGCGCAGCGCGCTTTACCACGACGTGGGCAAGCTGGTGCTGGCGGGTCAGCTCGAGAGCGACGTCGAGAGGGGCCACCCGACCGCCGGGGCCGAGTTTCTGCGCTCGGGCCGGGTGCTGCGCGAGCTGGCTCCCATCGTGGAGGCCCACCACGAGCGCTACGACGGCTCGGGCTTTCCCCACGGGCGCAAGGGCGACGAGGTGCCCATCGAGGCCTGGGTACTGGCCCTGGCCGAGCACCTGGCCGAAGAGCCCCAATCGTGGGGTGACGTGGAGGGCTTCTTGCAGCGCCACGAGGACAGCCACCACCCGGCCGTGGCCGACGCGCTGGGAGGGGTGCTGGTCAGCGGCAGGCTTGGGGAGATTCTGGGATAGACCCCCTTACGCCGTGTCCGACTCGCGGCCATCGGCCAGTGAGCTAAGACCTGGCGAGCACATGGTCTGAGAGCACAAGAGGTGTCCCGACCAGAACATGGCAATAGTGCAGCTGCATCTTCAGGTGCCCGCTCGGCACGCAGTCCACCAGCTCGACCACGCCGGGGCCCAGGATTTTGTGGGGAGTCTGCTCGCCCGCGCTGGAAGACCGAAAGGTCCGGTTGGAAGTTTGCTCGGGATCTTGCAGCTCGCGGTCCCACTCGACCAGCTCCACTTCGTGGGGCCCCTCGGAATCCTCGACCTGCTCCACCGTCAACTGCCGGCTGCGAACCGCCCTGGCGGGGATCAGCGCCAGGTCGGAGGGGGTCCACTTGAGGCTGTCGTCCTTGGGAGTGACCCGCAGGCGAAGGCGCACCCAGCGGCCCTTCGCCTCTTCGCCCTCGGGCGGCTCCTCCACCGGCTCGACGGACAAGAGCTCTACACGGGCGCCCCGCAGGACGGCGGCCTTGGTTTCGAACATGAAGAGAACCGACTTGGCGTCGGCTCTCGCCTGCAGTCGCGGCACGATGAACTTGAGGAGCAGAAGCAATCCGACCAGGAAGCCGACCCCCCCCAGAAGGGCATTCACCTGTGCTCCTTCGAGGGAAGCGCGCTCTGCACCTGTTCGGGCCGGGTCAGGAAGTCTTCGGAGCGCGCCGAAGGGGGCGGCATGCTGAAGAAACTCCTCACGGGCAAGAACGAGCCCCTGGTGGTGGAAGCCGGGGGCGGCACGGCCCTGCACTACAAGGATACGGTCTTCACGCTGGACGGCCGGCCCCTCACCACCCGCTCGGCCGGAGCCCACTTGCTCGAGCCCTTCCTGGAGGAGCGGCGCCGGCTGAAGAAGCCCCTGGTGGCCGAACGCCACGGCGACCGGCTGGAGGTGACGTTGAAGCGCGAGCAGCCGGCCCGGCTCTACCGGCTGACCATCCACCCCAACCGGCGCCTGGTGGAGTGGAGCGAAGAGCTGAACGGGCCGGTGGATGCCCGGCTGCCTGAGCTGGAGCCGATCTGGAGCCGCAGCTTCGCCCATCCCCCCTGGCCGGCGAGGACCGGGCACACCAGTCTGTCGGCCGCCTGGCTCAGCGACGGGGTCCTGCTCTTGCTGGGCGACTGGTTGACCTGGATGGACCCGGATACCGGCAAGGTGCGCGGCGAGTGGCCCCTGCCCGGCAAGCCGGGCACGCGGGCCGCGGTGGAGCTGCTGGCCCTGGTCGAGCAGGGAATCCTGGGCAGCTATCGGGTGTTCGAGGGCCAGCGGCCCGCCGTCTCGGGCCTGTTGCTCTTGCGACTCGAGGACCAGCCCCGCTGGAAGCTCATCCCCACCCGCTCCAGCTCGGTGCACGTGGAGGCACCCCTGCAAAACCAGGACCAGGTCCTGGTGGTGGAGACCCGGGTCTACGCCGGGGAGGACTACCTGGCCTCCCGGGCCCAGTGGGTGGTCGACCTGGCCGCCAACAAGTCCTACACCGCCCTGGTGGGCGGGCTGCCCCAGGACGAGGAGGTCGAGCGCTGTCTCTCGCTCTTGAGCGAGCTGCCCAACCGGCTCGAGTTCGTGCCGCTGGGCGATCGCCTGGTGGGGACCCACCCCTTCCACAAGTTGAGCGCGCAGCTTCCGCTGAAACGGCGAGAGGGCGGGGAGAGCCTGCTCCGCGGCGCCCTCTGGAAGGGCCGGGCCCTGGCCTACGAGCTGGGCCCCGAGCACATGCACCTCTACGCCTGGGAGTCGGACGCTCTCGATCTGGCTCGCTGCCGGGCCTGCCGCCAGCCGGTGCCGCTGCGGGCCTACCACTGCCCCTGCGGACTGCCCTTCAAGCCTTGAGCCTGCTTCTCGGCCTTGTGATCGTGGCTGGCACGATCTACCTGTTGGCCCGCCGGGCCGAGGTGCGCTTGGTGCTGCTGGGCTCGGGCTTTGTCATGGCTGCCCTGGCCGGACAGCCGCTCTTGATCCCGGATACGTTCGCGCGCGCCATGGTGGCCGGCGTGGTGGCTCCCATCTGCACGGCCATGGGCTTTGCGGCCGTGCTCTCGGCCACCGGCTGCGACCGCCACCTGGTGGCCGCCCTGACGGCGCCCCTGAGCCGGGCGGGCGCGCTGCTCTTGCCCGGCAGCGTGCTGGCGGCCTACATGGTCAACCTGGCCGTCCCCAGCCAGGCCAGCACCGCCGCCGCCCTGGGCCCGGTGCTGCTGCCGCTCCTGCGGGGGGCGGGCTTCTCGCCCCTGGTGGCGGCAGCCACGCTGGTGCTGGGGGCCTCCTTCGGGGGCGATCTGCTCAACCCGGGGGCCCAGGACCTCCAGGCCGTAGCCGGCAGCACCGGACTTGAGGCCGTGGCCATTCACCAGCGTATTCTGCCAGCCAGCCTGGCCGGGGTGGTGACAGCGGCGCTGGCCATGCAGCTATGGCACGGTCACGAGCGCTCGGCTCCGGCGGTGCACGCCGAGCCGCTCCACCTCGACCCGGTGCGAGCTTTCGTGCCATTGCTGCCGGTCACGCTGCTGCTTTTGGCCCACGCCGGCACGCCTGGCCTTGGCTGGCTGCTGACCGCCTCGGAGGGCACCGTGGGAGCCGGCCTGGGCGTGGTGACGGCCATGCTGATCGGGGTGCTGGCCGCGGCGCTGCTTTCCTGGCGCGAGCTGCGGGCCGTCAGCAAGAGCTTTTTTGAGGGCATGGGCCACGCCTATGCCAGCGTGATCTCGCTGACCATCGCCGCCCAGTGCTTCGGAGCGGGCCTGAAGGCCATCGGGCTGGCTCAAGCCCTGCTCGAGCTGGTGGGCGACAACCGCTCGCTGGCCGTGGTGCTGGCTTTCGGCTTTCCCTGGGCGCTCGCGTTCTTATCCGGCTCGGGCTCGGGCCCCATCCTGACCTTTGCCCAGACCTTCCTGGGACGGATCGACCCCGCCCACAACCCGCCCCTTCTGGCCGCCCTGGCCTGCATGGGCGGAGCCTTCGGGCGCACCACCTCGCCGGTTTCGGCGGTGGTGATCTACACCGCCGGGCTGGCCGAGGTGGAGCCGCTCAAGCTGGTGCGCACCCTGGCCCGCCCGCTGCTGGTGGGGGCGCTGGTGGCGCTGGTCACTGCCCTGGCCAGGGGGTGAGCGGTCTTCACCTGACGAATCTGGAGGGATGAACACGGGCGAGGTCCGACTCATTCCGGTCGTGATGCGAGCGGCCGGGCAGGCGAGCCCGGGCCGTCCGGTCCAGAGCCAGGACCCCGCTGACCAGATCGAGCTGAGCGGGGGCGCTGGGCCCGAGGAGCCGCAACGGACCGGTTCGAGTTCGAGCAGGCTGCTGCGCACCGCCTGGGGCTCACTCGGTTCATTGCTGGGGTGGCCGGTCGGCCTGACTTCCGAAGAGCCCGAGAAGCCAGAAGAGCCCGCTCCCCCGGCGCCAGACCCTCTCGACCGAGTGAAGAGCCTGCTGCGCCAGGATGACATCCAGCAGTTGCGCCAGGGCATGCAGGCTCTGACCGACGACCCCGACTACGGCCCGGCCTGCCGCCTGGCACTGCAGGCGGCCGACGCGATCCCGGGAAACTTCGGCAAGTCGATCGCCCTCAAAGCCGCCCTGGTCGATCCCAGGATGAGCACCCCCTCTGAGCTGGCCGAGCTGGCCCGTTATATGCTGGGGTTCAATTGCGAGGGCGCCGGACCGGTGGTGATGGCCCGACTGGCCGAGGCGTCTCCCGAGTGGAGGCCGGCCTGCCAGTGCGCGGTCGACCTGGCCCGCAACGCGGGGCCGGCCGGTCTGGTGGTCTACCAGACCGCCCTCAAGCACCTGGAGGCCCGCACCCCCGAGCAGCAGCTGGTCATGGGCCAGGCGGTGCTGGCGGAGCTGGAGAAACAGCAGCCCACCCTGGGTGATGCCGGCCCGATGGCCCGGGCGGCCGTTGGAGAAGCCCTGATGAGCGTGCTGGCACGGCTTGCGGGAGGCGCAGCGGCCGCTGAGCTGGCCCTGCGGGCCGCCCGGGCAACCCCCTACGAGAGCTCGCAGGCGGCCGTGTATGCCGCCGTGCTGGAGCATCCCCGGGTGGGGGAGAGCACCGACCTCTCGCTCATCGCGCAGAAATGCCTGCCCGGCGATACCTACGGCGACGAGCACGCCCGTGTGCTCGTCGAGGAGATGGGGAGCCGTCCCGGCCTGCAGAGCGGAGCCAGACTGGTGCTATCGCTCTGGAGCCAATGTCGACGCTCCGAGACTCGGGTGGCTCTGGCCAGGGCCTTTCTCGAGCACCCACGGCTGGACACGCCCCGCGACCTGGTGCGGCTGGCCCACGCTACTCTGCACCGGGCGGGGGAGCGTTACTACGGCGGCGTGCGCGAGGAGCAGGCGGCCCTGGGGGAGGCCTTCCTCACCCTTTTGGAGGGTCAGAGCCAGACCAGCCGGGCCGCGCGCCAGGGGCTGGACGACCTGGCGGCCACGACCGGGGTCAACGAAAAAGTGCAGGTGGTGCAGTCGGCGCTGATCGCCGCCAGCCTGTCGATGCAAACCCCTGCCTCGGTGCGCGAGTTGATCGCCAGCCTCTCCCCGGACGGACGCGCAAAGTTTCTGGCCGGGCTGCCAGGCGCCCCCGACCTGACCGTCCAGCCAGACTTTCTGCGCTACGCCTGGGATCAGCTGGCCAAAGCCAACCCGACCGACCGGGCACGGGTAGGCAGCCAGTTGCTGCCTCACCTGAACGGGCCCGAGAGCCACCTGTTGCAGCGGTTGGGCCCCTCGGTCTCGGCCGAGCAGCAGGTGAGGTGGCTCGAGCAGTTGCTGCAAAACACCCCTGGCCAGGAGACCGACCCCGGGCTGCTGCTGGTGAATTTTGCCGAACAGCTCCTGAAGGCCCGCGTGGATGAGCCCGACCCGTTGCGCGGCCCGCTGGTTCGATGCCTGGCCGAGTCGATCCAGCTCTACGATGCGGAAGGGCTGGCCAACAGCCAGCTGAGCCTGGAGGAGACCTTGAGCCAGGTACGCCAGGCTGCCCTCCAGGCCGTCGAAGTCCGCCAGCTCGACCAGGGCGAGCGGGTCACCGGGCTGCGCGACGAGGGCGACAGCGTGCACCTTCCCGGAGTACGCCTGCGCAAGAGAGGCTGAGCCCGCGCGGGGTCGAAGGACTCCGCACATCAAACCAAAGGGGGTTCGCCAGCCAATGCTGCGAGCAATGCTTTTCCTGGCGCTGGTGCTGGGAGCGCCGGCCCTGGCCGAGGTCCAGGACATCATCGGCAACCACCAGAGCGAAACGGTCACCCTGACCGGTCAGGACAAAATCCAGATCATGGGCAACCACAACACCCTCAAAGCCATCGGGCAGTCCGACCGGGCGGCGGTGGTCTTGATGGGCAACCACAATACCGTGACCCTGGTTTCCTCGGGCGGAGCCACCGACATGCTGGGCAACTACAACACCGTGGTGGTGGACGGAGACTGGCGCGCGATCAACGTGCTGGGCAACAATAACACGGTCAAAATCGTGCGCAAGGAAGGGCGGCCCGAGCCAGCCATCAACCGGGTTGGTAAGAACACCCAGGTGCTCTACGTCGACCCTTAGCGCGGTCGAGTGAGCCGGAAGTAGCGCAGCGTATCGAGCTCGACGAAGTGGACGCCCAGCTCATCCTCAAAGTGCAGGGCCACGGTCGGCTCGGCGTCGGCCTCGAAATGGACCTTGCTCACCTGGGCCACCCGGGGTGGCCCTCCGTTCACGCTGTCATAAGCCAGGATGGGCTCGCCCGGGGCGGCCTGGTGGATCAGCCGCCCCTCGGCCAGTGAGACGTACAGGGAGCCGTCGGGACGCTCCTCCATGATGACGCCGCTGGCCACGTTCTCAGTGCGGGTGGTGCCGTCCTCATAGCGCCGCATCAGGCGCTGGCCGTCACCCTCCTCCTGGAAGTTGTCCAGACGATCCTTGACGGTGACCTGGGGAGGGCCAACCGTATCCGTAGGCCCGCTCTCGCCGCCTGACATCCCCTGGGACGCCATGGCCACGGTCTGCACGTTCTGCAGCAGACCTTTGAGGCCCTCGATCAGATTGACTACGGGATTGCCCTGTTGCTGCTGGCCACCGCCGCCGGCCATGACTCGCGCCTCCTCTCAGAAGCTCACTGGGATAAGGATTCGCCGGCCCCGGAAGTCTTCCTGGCCCGCCTGGCGCGATCTGCATGAAAGACGAACTGCTACAGCCCGGTCACTTGAGAAAGTGACGCACCGCCCATCCCAGGCCCGTCGCCAACAGACCCAAGAGCCCGAACATCCAGCACTCGAAGAAGTATCCCGCCGTGGCAGCGGCCTCGAAGTTCACCAGGCCGGGTTGGGAGGGCATGGTTCGAACGGTCAGCGAGGTTCCCGGTGGAAGGCTGTCTCTCCAGGCTTCCATCGCCGCGGGGCTCTTGGCAGCCAGGCGCGATAAAACCTGGCTGCGATACGTGCGTCCGTCTACCTCATACTCGAGAACCAGGCGCAAGCGCTGCTTCTTCGACCGCATCGTCCTCAATGAGCTTTCTACCACGGTCGCCCGGGTCTCGGGCCAGGCCAGAATCTGGACCTTGGTCCAGGCCAGCAGGACCCCCGTTGCGATCAGCACCACCCCTACCACCATCAAGGCCCCCCCGATCAGTCGCGGCGAGGCTCGCCGGTCCAGCCAGGCCATAAACCATGGCACGGCCAGCATGATGAGCCCGGTGAGGGCGACCAGCACCGGGGCCATAAGGTCGACCCAGGTCCAGGCAACGGCCATGCGCACGTCCGAAGGGTCGGCCGGGTTGATCGGAAGGTCGACTTCCTCGCCCTCAGGGTAAGACTCGACGATCCCCTCGACCAGGCTTCGCATTCTCCCGGAGATGTGGGTATCCAGCGCGCGCTCATACTCCTGACCGTCGAACTGGTAGCGAACAAGAATCTCGGCCCGATAGTTGTTCTCGAAGGGCATGATCACGGCGCTTCGGGTCACCAGGGCGGCGACCCGGGGCCACTGGCTGACCTGATAGGTCAAGAAGACGAGCAAGACGGAAATGGCCAGCAGAACGAATCCCGCGGCCCAGAAAATCAGATCGCCGTTGACCTGGAAAGACTTGCTGGCGCGCACGAGCGTTGGTTTAGAAACGCTCCTGGTCGATCCCTTTAATGGTCAACTCAACCAGCCCCGACCGGTCGCGGCTGCGCTGACGAGGGCTGCTTGCGGAGGAGTTGGCAGTCAGCGTCGGGATGGTTTGGTGGCTCCGGCTTTACTGTCTGGCTCCGACCACACTGGCCGGGCTCTGTTGCCTGATTTGGCGCTTGAAAGGCTGATGCTCGAAGGATGGAGGCCAACCTGTCTCTCATCTCCGAATCCCCAGCCTCTCCTTCTCTCCTTTGCTCTGGAGCGAGCCTGATCCGTGTGCAGGGGTAGTTGCTGCGTAGGCCGAGTCGCTCAAATAGTCGACCACGACTGGGCCAGAGTTTCTACCGAGGAATCGGATCAGCACCCAATCTGGAGTTCAGATCGGCTCCATGCGCCCGGCGCAGGGAGCGACCACGACCTGCTAATCCGAGGGTCCTTCCCGCCGCTGCAGGCCGCCCCATCCGGGTAGCGAACAACACGCCCTTCCAGGAAAACGAAATGACCCACCAACTTCATTGTGAAGGACTAGAGTGCTCGCCCGGGCCTGTCTTGTCGCGCTGCTGGTCTGCCTGACCTCGGCCCAGCCGCAACCTGAGCGCGGCGTGCTCTGCTTCCGCGGCAACCCCAGCCGCACTTATTATGGACGCGGTCCGGTGCCGCAGAAGCCGGTGGTGCGCTGGAAGGCCACGCTGGGGGGCAGCGGCGAGTGGCGGGGGACCGGCTGGACCGGCCAGCCGGCCGTGGTGCGCTGGACTGGCTGGCCCCACTGGGAGGTGATCGTGGGCGGCTTGGATGGCCGCATCCACTTTCTCGACGGACTCAACGGGGAGCACACGCGCCCTGCATACAAGCTTCCTCGGGGAGGCTCGATCAAGGGCTCGGTCACGGTTGACCCGGACGGGCTGCCGCTCCTTTTCGTGGGCAACCGGGGCGGCTATTTCTGGGGACTGTCCTTGCTGGGCCAGACCCCCACTCCCATTTTGCAGATCGCGGGTGCGCTCGACCCTCGAACCGAAAAAAATGCTGGTTACTGGCCCGACTTCGACTCCTCGGCGCTGGTGGTGGATCGTGAGCTCTTTGTGTGCGGAGAGAACGGCTGGGTCTACAAGATTCCTCTCTGGCGGCAGCAGGCATTTTACGAGCCTGAGCGGGTGGTGAGAGAGCGCAAGCTCTGGCAGACCGTCTACACCCCTCACCTCTCGCCCCTGGCCTTCGAGAGCCTCAAGCGCTCGGGGGGATACTGCAGCATCGAATCATCGCCGGCGGTCACCGACCGGAGGATCTATCTGGCCACCGGGGCCGGCATGGTGCTCGGGCTCAACCGCGAGACTTTGAAGCTGGAGTTTCAGTTCTCCACCGGCGACGATACCGACGCTTCGGTGGTGGTGAACCAGGGCGGCTATCTCTTCGTGGCCGCCGAGTGCGACTACGGAGGAACGAACCAGACCTCGCTCTACAAGCTCGATCCCAACGTGCCGCCCGACCAGTGGTCGAAGGCCGTGCTCTGGTCGCGGACCTTCGCAGCTTATCCTCAGAAGGGCGGAGCGAGCCATTTCGACAACCTGGACGCCGGCATCCTCGGTACGCCGGCTCTGGGCCCCGGTCCCGGAGGGGAACCCGAGGCCAGGCTGTACGTGGCCGTGGCCACGCGTCCGGGCAAGGAAGGCTGGCTCGCGTGCCTGGACAGTCGCACCGGTGCCACGATCTGGGCCAGGAAATCCGGCTCCCATTCCTGGAGCTCGCCGGTGGTCGTGGATGGTCGCGTGATTCTGGGATGGGCTTCTGGCCAGTTATGCTGCTACCGAGCCACCGATGGGCAGGAGCTATGGCGCGTGCAACTCGGTGGGGTCATCGAGTCCACCGCGGTGGTCTGGCGGGGCTGGATCTATGTGGGCACGCGCGACGGCTCCTTCTACGCCCTGGCCGACCCCGCTCTGAAGAGCACGCAACGATGAAGGGCAGGTCTCAGGCCTGAGGCACCGGCTCGGAGCGGCTCAGCACGGAGGCCAGCGGCACCAGCAGCAAGCCGGTCAGAAAGGTGCGCAGCCCCCCGGGCCCGCGGGCCTGGTCCAGGGCCTGTCGGGCCATCTCGGCCTGAGCCTCGAGCTCGAGCCGGATACGCGTCAGGCACTCGTGCACCGCCTCCTCCACGGGCTCGGCCTGGCGCTCGAAACAAAGGGGCCGGGTGGCCGCCAGCACGACCGGGCCGGGCTGCAGCCGATGTCGCTCGGGAGAGAACAACCGGAGCGTGCCGGCGATGGCGGTGGGATAGACGGGCGTGCCGGTGCGCAGGGCCAGGCGGGCCACCCCCGAGCGAAACTCCAGCAACCGGTCCGAGCCCGAGATGGTGCCCTCGGGAAAGATCCCCAGCCAGTCCCCCCGCTCGAGGGCGGAGACGGCGGCCTCGAAGGCGCCCTCGCGGCCCACCGGGATACAGCCGGTCAGGCGCAGGAACCAGCCCATGAAAGGATTGTCGAACAGATGGCCGGCCACCAGGAAGCGCAGCCGGCGGGGAGCCCACAGGCCCAGAACGACCCCGTCGAGCACGGTGGGATGGTTGGCCGCCACAAGAGCCGGGCCGTGGCGCGGTAAGCCTTCGCAGAAGAGGGTGTGGGGACGCAGATAGCCCCCGATCAAGATCCTCAGAAACCAGCGCAACAGATCGATCAGCATACCCCCATGCTAGGGGTCGCACCGCCCCGGCTCCAGGGTCATGTGACCCCTGCCGCCCGGGACAACCTGAAGGCTCACCCCGGGCAACAGCGAATTATCAGTCGTGGCCTCCTCCAGCGACCCCATCAGCCCCTGGAGCTTCAAGCTCCCCTCGATGCCGCGCCCGGAGCGCGAGACGACCGAGGATTTTGCCTGGCCGGTCGATTCCATGCTGGCGGGCTTCAGGCCCTCGGAGGCCGGTCACGAGGTCGTAAAGCACGAAAAAATGCACCTCATCGAGCCCCTGCTCACGAGCAACGTGGACCTGCTCGCCGAGATGGCCCGGATACAGACCGAGACCAGCCGAAGGTCTCTTGAGCTCATTTCCCTGGAGACCAGCCGTCGCCTCATAGAGACGATGCCCCTCGGACTCCCCACCCGAAGCTTCGCTGCGGACCTGTTGAAGCCGGTGCCCAGAACGCCCAGAGAGTTGCCCAAATACGACCTCGACCAGCTGATGGCAAAAGGCCTGGAGCCCTGCGGTGAGATCTTTTGTCGGGACGGCATCCAGCTCAACATGATGGAGAGCGAGCTGACGCCCGAGGCAGTGCTGCTCAAGGACCCGGCCGTGGTGGACAGGCTCCAGGGAACCGTCCTGTCGACCCTGGCCCGGCTCGGGCCCCTGTCGTTGCGCGAAATGGTCTACGTTACCGGCCTGCCGGAGGACCTGCTGGACGCCTTCGTGGCGCCGGTATCCGACTTCAGCCGCCCCGACGAGAAGGCGTGCAGCTTGATGGGCAGCCATCGAGGACTGCTCAGTGGCAACGCCCACTCGGGCCTGTATCTGAACCAACCCGAGGAGTTGCTCGCTCGCCAGCTCGAAGCCGGCGACCAGGCTCGCCAGCACGTCCTGGAGGCCGAGAAGCGGCTGGAGGAGGCGCGCGAGTTGTTTGCCCTGGCCCGGCCCGAGCTGGCCCAGCACACCCCCGACCTGGCCCAGTTGCTCTCCCCCGGCGAGAAGAAGTCGTCGGGCTCGCTGTTTGAAACCATGCGCTCGCTGGATCTGGTGGATCAGACTTCCAGCGAGCAAGAATGGCGCCAGAGCTGGGCTGGAGAACCCCGCCAGTACTGGCTGGGAGTCAGCACCACCCTGGCCGACAGGGTGGTGAGCGCCCTGCATCCCCTCACCGGCTACGAGCAACTCTACGCTCGCATGGGTGAGGACAGCCTGTGCGTCGACAAATCGGCCCTGGACGGCCTCTGGATGGGCCTCAAGTCCAGCTTCTCGGGCCTGGCGGGGCGCGACCTGGCCGACATGATGGATGCCCATTTCCACCTTGCCTCCAAGAGCCTGGACAAACCCACCGAACTGGCCGCGGGGCTGGGCCAGGCCATGCGGCAGCCCGTGGACAATGCCTTCCTGGAGCAGTTTGCCGTGGACCTGCAGGGTCAGCGCGACCGGCTGGCGGGCATTGAGGACGGGCGTATCCCCTCCCCCGCGGCCATCGCGGCCGAGCGGGCCGAGAAGGAGCTTCAGCTGACGACTCCCGAGCAGTGGGGAGCCTACCTTGAGGCGGAGTACCAGTTGCCCCGCAAGATCCAGGAGCGGCTGCAGAGCTTGGAGGGCGTGGATAGAGCCCTGGTCGCGGACGCCCTCCCCCTGTCCAGGCTCTCGCCCGAGGTGGCTGACGGCGTGCGCGCCTATCTGCGCGCCACAGTGGAGGGGGATGCGGAGGCTCGCGAGGGGGCCGTGCGCCGGTTGCTGCGCATGAAGGGCGAGAAGCTGCTGGGCAAGTCCGAGTTCGGCGAGCAGGAGATCCCCAATGTGCGGGTCAGCCGCAAGGGGGGTTCCTTTGGCGGCTCCCAGGGACGCTACATGGACAATCCCTATTATGCTCTGAAGAGCCGCGACGGCGAGGCCGTGCGGGGCCTGCTGGGGATCAGCCAGGATGCCCAGTCGCAGCAGATTCCCCTGAGCCAGACAAAGACCCGCGTTCCGTTCAGCAACGACAACCTGCTCGAGGATCTCGTCACCGCCAGGGTGCTGGGCCAGAGCGCCCGGCAGGCCGAGTTGGAGGAGGAGGCGCTGGCACTGGTGGCCTGCTCGGCGGCCTACCAGTTCGCCGGCGTGTCCCGGGAGGATCCGCTCAATCAGGATACCCTGGGCAGCCCGATTCCGGCCGCCACGGGCTTTGGCTTCCGAGAGATCGACCGGGCCCGCCAACTGGGTCTGGCGGCCGCCCGCGTCCGGCAGTGGGCACGCCAGAACGAGCGCGAGTTTCCCCTGTCCCCGCGCGATCTCCAGGCCGCTTCCAAGAACCGGGCCGCCTTCAGCCAGGCTCAAGCCGAGGATGCCGAGGGGATCGATTTCGCCCTGGTGGGCAAGCTGGCCCGTCAGGGCGCCACCGAGCTACCGCTGGACTCGATCCATCAGCTGGTGGGGAGCGATCCCGCTCCCATTCAGGCCCGGGTCGACCGGCTGGCCACCGCGGGCCTGACCTGGGTCGAGCAACTGGATTCAACCGAGCGCGAGCAGGCACTCTGGCGCATCCTGCAGACGCGCGCCGAGCCCACGGCCGAGCAGGGAGAGGCCTTCGCCAAACTCATGCTCTTGAACCGTAGCGACGTGGAGAAGTCGCTGGCCGCCTGGAACGAGCTGGAAGCTCGCGTGGAGCAGGGGGAGTCGCGCCAGGAGGTGCTCGCGAGCTATTTCAAGAGCGCTATCGGCGTGGCCGCCACCGAAGCGCCCGCTGGCGGCATCGCCGAGCTGGGCTCGGGCCTGGTGGTCGGGGGCACCTTGCTGCGCGCGCGCCGACGCTCATGATGTGTTGAGCGCTCCGTGCTTCGGGGGCGCCTGAAGACAAGTCTGCCAGCTTAACCCTGGCTCTGGCGGTGCTTGACGTAGAGGTAGACCCCTATGCCGGTGGCCAGCAGCGCGGCCCCGGCCACCGGGTTCTCGAAGAGGAAGCGAGCCGTGGGCCAGAGCACGTGATCGACCAGCGGCACCAGGGTCGCGTCGGCCAGCTCGCGGCCCAGCCGGCTGATGGCCTCGATGCCCAGCGCGTCGCCGGTGACCAGCAGGCTACCGGTGGCGGTGGCGGCGCCCATCACGCCCTGGAACAGGGCTGAGCCCACCTCTCCTTTGCGGGCCGCCTGCACGGCGTTCTTGCCCAGGGCCACGGTGGTCAGGCCCAGGCCTGCCCCCAGCCCGAGCTGGGTACCCCGGCTGAGCACGTCGGTGGCGGCCGTCAGGCCCAGGCTCTCGGCGCCCACCAGCAGGCCGCCCGGCACCATCACGGCGGCGGCTCCCAGGGCCAGGCTGTTCTTGACGCCCAGCCCGTTCCCCTGAGCGTCCTTGAGGGCCAGTCGCCCCACCGCCAGCCCCCCCACCGAGAGGGCGGCCGAGCCGACCAGGTCGGCGTTGTGGGTCAGAAGTCCCTGCAGGGCCGGCACCCCGGCTCCGTGCCCGATCAGCTCCAGGCCGCCCAGGCCGGCGCTGACGGCTCCCATCCCCTCGGCCACGGTCAGAAGGTCGTTGCCGCCCTTCCTGAAATTGCCCACCGCCTCGGCTCCCAGCACCCCGGCGCCGGCCACCAGCAGGCCGCCTCCAGCCACGGCCGCGGCCGGGCTCTGAGCCAGGTGCTCGACCGTGCCGGTGAAGGCCCGGTCCAATCCGGCGATGTTGTACTGACGACCGATCAGCTCGGTCCCGCCCAGCAGCCCGCCGGCCGAGCCCAGGCTGGCGGCCACGCCCAGAGCGGCGTGGCGGGGGCGATTCTCGCCCTGGCCGAAAGCCTCTTTGAACTGGCGGGCGGCCAGCACTCCGGCGGCCACGCCGCCCCCGGCCACGCCCGTGCCCAGCACGGCCAGGCCGTGATCCGACAGGGCCTCCAGCGGGCCGGTCAGGGCTCGATCCAGCACCGGGATGTCGTAGCTCATGCCCACGATCTGCACCCCGGCCAGACCGGTCAAGGTGCCACCCGTCAGCTTGGCGGCGGCCCAGCCGTTGCGCTGGCCCAGGTCGTTGAGCACCGCGTCGTGGGCGGCGGCAAAGCCCACCACGGCCATCCCGGCGCCCACCGCGGGAATCACGCCGTACTCGGCTACCCGGGCCACGGCCGTGGACTGGACGGCGCCCCCGGCCAGCACGATGGCTCCCCCCACGGCCGCCGCCCCGGTGGCCAGCTTGTTCTCGCGCACGAAGCGGCCGGCGGGCGAATTCTTGATCCGCTGGTAGGGAGTGTTCTTGAGCTGATGGACCTGCATGGGCCGTAGCCTACTCCCCCGCTTGGGTCGGCACTGTTAACCGTCTGTTAAAACCTGTACGCCTCAAACGTCAAAATGGGTCTGCTAGCATGGGCATCAGATGCTGGCAGGTCGCTATCGGATCGAGGACGTGCTGGGACGGGGTGGGATGTCCACCGTCTATCGCGCCACAGACGTACGCCTGGGGCAGCAGGTAGCCCTCAAGCAGCTGGATCTCAGCCACGTCGCAGCCTCCGACCGACCGGCCATGACCCGCGTCCTCTTGCAAGAGGCCCGCCTGCTGGCCCGCCTGGAGCATCCCGGCCTGGTGCGCGTGCGCGACTGCTTCGAGCAGGCGGGACTGGCCTACCTGGTTACCGACTTCATCCAGGGGCGCGATCTGCAGACCGTGCTCGACACCGCCCCTGGCCAGCTCTCGCCCGAGCTCGTCACCGATTGGGCCCTGCAGATCGTGGAGGCGCTCGAGTATCTGCACGGCCAGCGCGTGCTCTACCGCGACCTCAAGCCGGCCAATTTGATGCTGGAGAAATCCACTGGACGGCTCAAGCTGATCGATTTCGGGATCGCCCGCACCCACCTGCCCGGCCGGGGCACCACCGAGCTCTTGCGCGGCTTCGGCTCGTCGGGCTACGCCCCCATCGAGCAGTACGGCGCCGGCACTGACGCGCGCAGCGACCTCTACTCGCTGGGAGCCACCCTGTACGCCCTTCTTACCCGATCCACCCCGCCCGACGCGGTGCGGCTGGCCTCGGGAGAGGAGAGCCTGCGTAAGCTGAGCGACCCCCGCTGGCAGAGCCTGATCGTCAAGCTCATGCAGACGCGCAAGGAAGACCGCTTTCAGACCGCGGCCCAGGTGCGACAGGAGCTGCTGGCCCCAGAGGGGCCTCCTCCCGGTCCGATCAGCTTCTGCCCCTTCCGCGATCTGGCTCCCGCCCCCGCTCCCCTGGCCCAGGCGCCGCCGCCGACGGTCTTTCTGCAAGGCTATCTGACCATAGACGTAGTCTACCGCGGGGACAGCCCCATCGAGGCCCAGCGGGTGGCCAGCCGGCTCTCCGCCCCTGGCCAGGCGGCCCGGGCGGACTACTACGAGACCTTTCCCGGGGTCGTCAAGGGCTACTGGCGCGTGATCCTGGCCAAGCGCCAGCGCCAGGACTCGCGCTGGTGAAAGCAGAACTCTACCTGCAGTGAATTCCCTCTCCACCATCGGCTCCACTCCCCTGGTCGCCCCGGTCAAGAGTGCCGCTCAGCCCGGACGCGTCATCTCTGAGCCAGAAGTCGGCGCTCCCGCTGGCGACCTGACCGAGTTGAGCCTGCCGGCCGCCCCGGCTCCCCCGACGCCGCCCCCCCCGCCGAAAGCCGCTCCCCCGACCGAGCCCAGGGCGCCCTCGGCACCCGTGCCAGTCACGCTGAGCATTCAGGAGGACCCCCCAAAACCCCACACGGTGGAGGAGATGAGCTGGATCCTCCAGTCGGCCGCCTCCACCCCGCTGGCCGATCACCCGGCCCTGGCCGAGATCAAGCAGCGCTTCCCGCAGCTGCCCGAAGAGGTGCGCAACCACGGCACCCTGGCCCTGCTCGACGCCCTCACCATCCCCGACCCGAGCGTGGCCGGGGCCAAGCTCGACCAGATGGTGGATACCATGACCTGGGCCCGCAAGAACAAGAGCGAAGCCCGCGAGCTGCTGGCCGAGGGGGGCGACTGGCAGACGCTGGAGACGGCTGCGGCCGCCGCCGAGGAGGCGAGCCGCAAGCCGCTCAGCTCGCTCGATCAGGCCATGGCCTCCCCCGGCTTTCTCAAGGCCTTCAAGATCGGCCAGAACCATGAGGTGGAGGGGGCCCGTCTGATCGACCAGTTCGAGGCTGGCAACCCCAACCCGGGTATCGGCACCAAGACCCTGGGCAAGGGCGTCTGCTACCTGCGCGGGCGGGAAGGCACGCGCATTTTCTACCGGATGCAAAACGACAGCCCCCAGTGGCTGGTGGTCTGCAACAAGTCCAACGAAGACTCGGCCATCTCGCTTTTGCGCCGCGAGTTCGACCTGAGATGATCCGCTCGCTCTGGATCGGCGAGGTGGAGAACCCCGCCGAGGGCAACACCGATCTGCTGGTCACCCTGGAGGACGGGCGCAAGTACGCTTTCACGGCTTTCACCCCGGGCGAGGTGCAGCGCCTGATGAAGGCCGAGGGGATGACCCACTTCGTGTGCGAGGACCTCTTGCTCGTCAGCGACCTGTCCGAGGCCACCCTGCGCGGGGCGGTGGAGAACATGGCCGAGAACCACGACATCGACCGCTACGGGATCCGCCAGCAGGAGGACTGAGGCGCCGCGCGCTGACCGCTTCAAGAGCCGTTCAACAGATTACTCCCGCGGGTTGAGTGTAGCTCTTCAGATTCGCTTCAGTCCCGCGGGCTATCCTGGCAGACATGGAGATCCGCGGATTGGCTGTCCTGCACGCCCGGCGCCCCACGAGGGCCTCGCTGGACGTCCCGAAGGACGTCCTGGCGGGCTCGGTGGAGCCCGGCCTTCCCAACCAGCAGCAGATCGGCGCGCTGCTGCGCAATCGCGAGACCACCGGCGACGAGCTGTGGCGGGCTCAGATTCCCGAGGGGGCGCAGGCCCCCCCGGCGCTCGGTCCACAGGGCCAGCTGGCGGTCGTAACCAAAGCAGGCGTCAGCCTGATCGCGCCGGACGGCAAGGTGCTGACCAATATCGAGCAGACCTGGAACGAAGTCAGCTGTGCTCCAGCTTTCGACGCGCAGGGCAACGTCTACGTGACGGGCTGGTCGCAGCCCGGTGTGCGCTCCTACAGCCCCACCGGGGAGCTACGCTACAAGCTGGGAGACCTCTACGGCTCGGACGCCAGCCCCGTTATCCAGGGCGACACGCTCTCCTACGCCGAGGGGACGGGCTGGCTCAACACGCTCAATACCAGCGATGGCACGCGCAAAGGGCCCGCGTTCGAGTTCAGCGAGGCTTTCATGAAATCCAAGGTGCGCTCGCTCGACCCCGCCCCGGATGGCTCGCTGGTGCTGGTCAACGAGGTGGGCCGCATTCTGCGCGTGCGAGACGGACAGGAGGAATGGCGCTCGTCCGACCGGGTGCGCCTGGAGACCCGCCCGCTGCAGCTCGGAGACGACCTGGTCTTCTGCGACAATTACGGCAACCTGCGCCGCGTGGACAGGCAGGGCAAGCTCGCGTGGGGGGTGTCCTGGCGGGACAACCAGAAGTTTGCCGCCAGCGACGAGCAGGTTCAGACCACTGGATTCGGCACCACGCCGGTGCTTTCGCCCGACGGCAAGACGATTTACGTCGCCCAGCGCTCGCTGTTTGGGAGCGGCCCCACGCCCTTCTCGGCCTTCGATCTGGACGGCAGCCACCTCTGGACGAAAGAGCTCCCGCTTCCCGACGCCCCGCGCGACCACAACGTGCAGACCGATAAGGACGGCTATCTCTTCGTAGCCGGCCGCTACGGCGGGACGATCCTCTGCCTTGACCCCGCGGGCGAGACGCAGTGGCGCTTTGTCAACCGCAGCCAGGGCCAGCTTCACTTCGCGGTGCATGGCGACGTGCTGCACGTGGCCACCGAGAGCGGCTGGGTGCATGCTTTGCAGCGCGACGCGCTGCGCAAAGAGCTCGAGCGCGTCGGCACCGAGCCCCAATCGACGCCGACGGTGGTCATTCAAGACGGCGCGGTGACGGTGGGAGGGGTGCGGCTGAAGCATAGGAAGCCCTGAGCCAGCGAGCCGCATCCGCCGTTCGTTCAAGTGCCGATGGCTTAGCTGGGAACTCGGTGCTCGAGGCCCGGCACGCGTCCAAAGTGACTGTCAAACGCATAGACCACTGACGGGCTCTCGCGAAGAGCCCGGGCCGAGAGGAGAGCATCGCCGAACTTCAGGTTCAGGTCTCGAAAGAGGAAGAGCGCCTGCTGCAGCAACGGCTTGTCTGGTACATGCACCGGGGTCAGCTCGAAGAACGCGAGCAGAGTTGGCGTGATGACCGTCCGGTCGAACTTGTAGAAGCTGTGGAGCACCCAGACCACCTCGGCCACCGTGATCTCGCTGACAATGAGCCGATCACCGGAGCTTTCGCAGTGCTCCAGGAGATCCACCGCCTTGCGGTACAGAGTCTCAGGCTCGCGGGTCAGATAACGCAGGATGACATCGGCGTCGAGAAATCCGACTACCACTCCTCGATCACTTCCCGAACCGCCGCCCTCTCAGCCTCGTCCTTGAGACCATGGTCCCCGGGATCGGGAATGGACACCCGGAGGGCCCCTGCCAACTGGGCCACGGTGGGCCGATGGACCCGCTCGACCATCAAGCGGTCGCCCAGAGGGATGAACAACAACTCATCCCCCGTACGGATGTGCAGCTGCTCGCGCACCTCACGCGGTATCGTAACCTGTCCCTTGGATGTCACCCGGGCCTTTGGCATTACAATCAGAATTTCGGTAAGACAGATCTGTCAACCTCCTTACAACACGCAACCAGGGTGCGGCTAAGGTCCAGAAAGTGAACCTACTGCAGCCTCCGAAGGAATTGGCCTGGAGCTTTCAAACAGTCCTCCCATGGACCTTTGGCGCTTGGATGGGGAGCAGCTGACCTTCATTTCAGGAGCGCATTTCGACGTTGCATGAGCTCCTGGCCGGGTGGGCAGCTCTCTGGGGTGTCCCGGACCTGACCTGCCAGGTCGAGTTCAGCCCGCGGATGCGCTCATCCCTGGGACGCTGCTTGCTCTCACGCCAGCTCATCCGTCTGCATCCAGAATTACAGGGACGCTGGAAGGAGTATTTTCCCGAGGTCCTTTGCCATGAGTTCGCTCATCTGGCCATTGCACGGCTCCACCCGAGAGCCCGCGCCCATGGACCGGAGTGGGCTGCGCTCGTGAGCTGTGCCGGCTTTCCCGCTCGAAGACGAATCGCGCTCGACTTGCCAGGTCCGCAGAGGGGTCGGATGTGGCTGCATCGCTGCCCGGTATGCCAGGCAACCCGGCCCGCCAGGACGGCAGCCCGGCGCTGGAAATGCGCTCAATGCCTGGTGCCGATGGTCGTCGAATGAGCCATTGCCCGTTCTGCGACCCGGCCCCGGAGCGAGTGTTTCACCGGGGAGAGCGCGTGTTGGGCCTCTGGGATGCTTACCCGGTTTCGCCGGGTCACGCCCTGCTGATCACGCGACGCCATGTGGCTGATTGGTTCTCCGCCAGTGCAACCGAGCAACGAGAGCTCTTGGATTCGCTCCAGACCGCACGCAACGAAATCCTGGAGCGATATTCGCCTGACGGCTTCAACATCGGTTGGAACTCGGGCGAGGCTGCCGGGCAGACGGTGCACCATCTGCACATCCACGTGATCCCCCGCTATCGTGGGGATATGGCCGACCCCCGCGGAGGGGTGCGGCATGTCATTCCGGCGCGAGGCAACTATCTGGCGGGCAAGCGGCTCACGACCGGGATGAAAGACGACCACCTGATCCAGGAGCTTCACCGCCACCTCGATCGGGCCCAGAGCGTGGATATCGCTGTCAGCTTCGTGCTCGTTTCGGGCATCGAGCTCCTCGAGGAGCGCCTGATCGACTTGCTGGAGCGGAACGGGCGTTTGCGCCTCATCACGGGAGACTACCTCGGAATCACCGATCCTGATGCTCTGATGCGTCTGCTCGACCTTCAGGAGCGCTGCGACGATCGAGTCGAGCTACGCGTCTTCGAGGCAGACCGCCAGGGCTTTCATCCGAAGGCCTACCTGTTCGTGCAGCAAGATGGCGTCTCGGCAGCCTTCGTGGGAAGCTCGAACTTGAGCGGTCAGGCTTTGACCAGCGCGGTGGAGTGGAACTATCAGGTAGCCGACACCAACGAGGTCGAGCAGGCCTTCGAGGAGCTCTTGCTGCGAACAGTAGAGCTGACCCCTGCCTGGGTCGATGCTTATCGCCAGCGCCGCCAGCCCCCCCTGGCGCTGGGCGGAGCTTCGCTCGTGACCGATCTGCCCCAGGACCCTCCCCCGGTTGCCCCGGAGCCCCACGGCGTTCAGCGGGAGGCCCTCGCGGCGCTGAAGGCGACCCGCGCGGCAGGGAACCGCGCGGGCCTGGTCGTGCTGGCAACAGGCCTGGGGAAGACGTATCTGGCGGCGTTCGACAGCCAACCCTTTTCCCGGGTGTTGTTCGTGGCCCACCGGCGCGAGATTCTTGTGCAAGCAATGCGGGCTTTCCGAAGCCTCAGGCCCCAGGCGACCTTTGGCCTGTACGATGGCGTCGAGCGCGTTCCAGACGCGCAATTGCTTTTCGCGTCAATTCAGACCCTGGGCAAGATGCCGCACCTGCGACAGTTCGAGCGAGACGCTTTCGACTACATCGTGGTGGACGAGTTCCATCACGCCCACGCCGCCACCTATCGCCGGCTTCTCGATCACTTCTTGCCGAGCTTCCTGCTCGGACTCACCGCCACCCCGGAGCGCGCGGACGGAGGCGACCTGCTGTCGCTCTGCGGCCAGAATCTCGTCTTCCGCTGCGACCTGGTCGAGGGTGTTCGCCGCGAGCTGCTCGCTCCATTCCACTACCACGGCGTGCCGGACCTGGTCGACTACAGGAACATTCCCTGGCGCAACGGACGCTGGGACCCGGAAGCTCTGGAGAATGCGGTTGCGGTGGAATCTCGTGCCGACAATGCGCTGGACAATTTGCGCCGGCTGGGCGGTCAACGCTGCCTTGCGTTTTGCTGCTCGCAGCGCCACGCGTCCTTCATGGCCGACTTCCTGAGCGGCCGGGGATTGCGGGCAGTGGCGGTCTTCTCCGGGCCCGACAGCGCTCCGCGATCGGAGAGCCTGGAGCGGCTCGGCCGGGGCGAGCTCGACGTTGTCTGCTGTGTGGACATGTTCAATGAGGGCGTGGATCTGCCCGAGGTCGACACGGTCCTCATGCTGCGGCCTACCGAATCGCGTGTCGTGTGGCTTCAGCAACTTGGCCGAGGACTTCGGCGCTCGCCTGGCAAGACGCACCTGCGGGTGATCGATTACATCGGCAACCACCGGACCTTTCTGACCAAGCCGCTGACTCTGTTTGACCTGCGCGGGGGTGACCGGGAGTTGGCACACTGCCTGGAGATCCTGCGAAAGGGAGAACAGCCCGACGGCCTACCGCCAGGTTGCGAGGTCACCTACACGCTGGAGGCACTGGATCTCATGAGGGGCCTGCTCCGCCTTGATCGAGGCCAGGCTCTGCGCAGCTACTACGATGGATTCATCCAGGAGCACGGCCGCCGGCCGTCCGCTGTCGAGGCCTACCAGGATGGCTACAACCCTCGCTCCGTCAGTCCCTGGTTGGGCTTCGTCTCGGCCGACTTGACTCCCGAGCAGTCCGCCGCCTGGCGCGAGCTCGGGGAGTTCTTGATCGAGTTGGAAAAGACGAGCATGAGCCGGAGCTACAAGATCCTCCTGCTTCAGGCGATGCTGAACCTGGATGCCCTGCCGGGCAGCGCCGGATTGGACGATCTGTCCGCCGAGTTTGCCCGGCTTGCCGCTCGCTCCGCTCGCTTGCGAGCTGACGTCAGCGTGCCCCTCGAGGATGCTCGTGCGGTTCGAGAGCTGGTACGACGCAACCCGGTGCATGCCTGGACGGGCGGATGGTCCGACAAGCGCGCTCCGTTCTTTCGCCTGGTGGGGGACAGACTTGAGACGGTCTTCCAGGCGCCGGACCAGACCCGGTCGGCCTTCCAGGAGCTGACACGGGAGCTCTTGGATTGGAAGCTGGCCGAGTACCTCGACCGGCCCGGCGCCGCGGAGGGTGGAATCTTTGAATGCCGGGTCAGCCAGGCTAACGGAAAACCGATGATCTTCCTGCCCTCGCGCACGAAAGAGGCCGGGGTGCCGCAGGGCTGGACCCCGGTGACGGTGGACGGAGAGCAACTGAGCGGCAACTTCGTCAAGATCGCGCTGAACGTGATTGTGCGCGAAGCGGGCGGAGTGAATGTGCTGCCTGAGATTCTGCAGCGCTGGTTTGGACCTGATGCGGGTCTTCCCGGAACGCAGCACCGCGTGTTGTTGCGTCGCGGTGAGGATGGCTGGGCGATTTCTCCGGCGGAACGGGCAGCTTCACGTGGATAGGCTTCAAGGAAGGTGTCGCTCAGGCAGCGGCGGGGGCGGCCAGCGATCACACATCAGGTTCCAATACGACCACGACCGTGGGTCAAATACTCCCGCAGGAGCCGAGTCCAACACTTCAGCAAAAACGCTCGTGCCAAGCTGATGGCGGACTGTCAGAACGTCGTCCACTCCCCCGAGAGTCATAACTTGTGCCAGGAAAACATAGGGTTGCTTGAGCGCCTCCTCAGGTGGCATGAACCAGACCAGGCGACGAGCCATGGACAGCAATTCTGGGGTGGGCTCGATGGTCACCTGCGCTCCTTGAGTTCAGTGATACGGTTGCCCAGCGCTTCCAGATCAACGTTGCGGACGGCCTGAAGAAGTCTCTCTCGGAGCGACTCTGGCAGCGAGGGAAGATCGCCGTCCCCGAAATAGGTCAGTGCCTTCAGAGTTATCTGTGGATTGAACATCGGCCCGTAGACCACGGTGGCCGAGGCGAGTGCGGTCAGGAGATCCACTCGTCCCTGCGTCATCAGAATGTCCAGATCGAGATAGTCGCGAGAGGTGGCACGCTTTTGGACAACCTGGGCCTTTGTCCCCGCCAGATCGATCGGTGAAGCGACTTTTAGGCCTGGCCCTTCGACGACATCGGCCGGATGAACGATTCCGAGGTGTGGAAGAGCAAAAAACGAGACTTTAACAGGTCCTTCCCGCTCCACCGAGCAGGTGAGGGTCGAGCTCTCCATCTGAAGGACAGTGGCGTTTCTCAAATAGGGAATCTCGCGAATGAGGACCTCCGGGTCGAAAAGCTTCCACGAGAAGAAGTCAAAGTCGTCCGAAAATCGATGACCAAACCGAAGACTGATCGCGACGCCGCCATAGAGCGTGAAATCCTCGGGTGTCGCAGACAGTTCCTCCCAAAGTGTTCTTTGTCCTGGACTCAGACGTTCAAGGTTTGGGCGCAAGGTTTCTCCAGGATCAGCTCAAAGGTGAGGCGCGTCCCAGCGATGATCGGCTTGCCTGCCCATCGCAATCGCAGGACCGCTGGAGAATTCGGTTCTCATCCTTCTTACGTTCTCGGTAAATGAATGGAGCCCTTGCGATTCAGCCCTCAGGGCGTTGAGCCCGTGGCGCGGCAGGCTTTCGGGGATAGCTGGCTAGGGACGCAACCTGGCGCGCCGCTCGATATCCGGCCTGTACGCATCTCGCGGGCGAGGGCGGAGCGTCGGTGCTGCCTCGCTCGCCGATCATCAGATAGGACTGCCCGACCGCTCGTCAAAGGTGTCCCCTTCCGAAAGGGGGATTGCTGGCATGAGAAATTGGCTGACCGGAGCGGCTCTGACGGCCGTAACAGCGCTGACGGTGGCGGGATTGAGCGCTCCGTCAATCGGTTGCATCGCCATCCCGATCGACAGACCCAACCAGCCGCCCGTCAGCATGCGGCTGGCCGAGCAGCGGGCCTTCATCTTCCGGGAGAAAGACAAGCAGCATCTGGTGCTCTCCATCCAGTATGACGGAGCGGTCGGTGAGTTCGCCTGGGTCATCCCGGTGGAGTCCAAGCCTGAGGTGGACGTGCTGGCCGGGGCCCCTTTCACCGAGCTGCGCAAGATGACGCGCATCCAGAAGCCCGTGGCCCCGACCGGAGCGCTGCGAGCCCCCGCGTCGGCAGCCCAGGAGAACTCGGTGCAGGTGCTCGAGCGCAAAGAGGCCGGGCCCTACGACCTGGCGGTGCTGCGTGCTTCCAATACCGGCGGGCTCTACGAGTGGCTGAACAAGAACGGCTTCAAGTTGAACAAAAACTCGAGAGGCGCCCTGGACAGCTATGTCACCCGAGACTTCGTGTTCGTGGCCGCGCGCATCCGACCCGGAAGCCAGCAGAACCAGACCGTAGCAGAGCGCCTGCGCTCGGGCACCATCGCCCCGCTGCACATGGTCTACAAGACGCCTCAGCTCAGCTATCCTCTGCGGGTCACATCGGGCAATCCGGGAGTCTCCCACATGGAGCTCTACGTGCTGAACCCCACCCGCTCCGACTTCGGGGCTCTCGAGCCGATGAAGTTCCGGCTCACTCCGCAGGGGTCCAAGGGCTTCCGAATCTCGGGCCCGGCCAACCTGGCCAACCCCGAAGGGGAGTTTCCCACCATCCGCAAGCTGATCCCCAAGGGGGGCACGCTGGTCAAGCTGGAGGGCGATCTGTCCGACGAGCAGCGCCAGAAAGACCTGGTCTTCGACGCGCCCGGCGATAAGAAAGACCCCTTCAATCCCAACAGAGGGTGAGCCCAGGTCCGAGTTATCCGCGTCCTGGCCTGGCTGACTCTGGCCCATCGCCCGCATAGGGCCCGGCGCGTTGAAGGAATGAGCGCGACGTCGTTCTCGCGCGGTCAAGGGCGGTAGCTCACTCGACACACTCGCGGGGTTTACTATCCAATGGTCCTGGACTGGCAGCTCGCGCGCGAAGTGGCCGGGCGGGTGGCGGGGAGTGACCTGATTCTGCCTTCCTGGAGTCAATTTGACGATGCCAGTCCGCTCGCCAGACAAGCGCCCCCGGACGTGCTGTGCGACCAGACCCGTACCGCCCCCATTCCGGCGTATACTCCGGAATCAGCCCGGTACCGGGGAATTTTCCGGTACCACCGGACAGCGGAACGAATGCGTGGACCTTCAGAAGGGTCCCCCGTACCGCCCCCATTCCGGCGTCTACCCCGGAATCAGCCCGGTACCGGGGAATTTTCCGGAACCATCGCACAACGGAACCAATGCGTGAATACGCGGAGTGTCCCCGTACCGCCCCCATTCCGGCGTATACTCCGGAATCAGCCCGGTACCGGGGAATTTTCCGGTACCACCGCACCAGATGAAGTCAGGGCTGGAAAACCAGCCGCAAGTCGTCTTTGGCCACCTGGCCTCGATACTCGCCCCTGCCCACCTGAACCTGATCGATTAGACCGAGGTCCTCACTGGCGTTGACGTGGTAGTGCTCCTCGTCGCGCGAGATGACGTAGACTTCGTGGCCATCGTATCGAGCCACCCGCTCCACCCGCGCGCGAGGAAGGGCGGACTCGGAGCGCTGGTTGTTGGCGAGCACCCAGCCTCCACCCAGGAAGGTGGCCTGCAGGGTGCGGTTGCCCTGGTCGTCCACCAGGAAGAGCTGCGAGCCGTCCTGCAGGTTGACGCCCGCGTTGGGCAGGATCCACTCGGGGATGGCGTTGGCCCGAACCGTGGCAGTGAAGCCGTTGCCGGTGAAGGGATAGGGGTCGGTGCGGTTGCCGCCGTTGGCAGCCCGGTAGGGCGGGATCATGCGGAAGGTATCGTCCTGGAAGTAGACCAGGGCGGCCACCACGGTGAGGCCCTGAAAGCCGCCCGGATAGTCGAGCCGCAGGCCCTCGATCAGCTCGGCCGCGGTGACCAGGTTGTCCACGTCCGAGTAGACGGCCTGGAAGCCGAACACTTTGGGGTCGAAGGTGCCGTTGAGGTAATTTTGCATGTCCCCGACCTTGATGACCTTCTGGATCTGCTGGCCGTTGGCAGGGTAAGTCAGGTTGTCACGGAGCGTCTTGAGCACCTGGCGCTGCTCTTCGGGCAAGGTGCCCGGCAAAAGCTGGCGCAGGGCGTGGAATTTGGGCATGGTGGCCAGATCGGGGGTGAGCAGGCTGATCACCTCGGGGTTACGATTGGTGAAAGACTGAGGGGCGTGCTCAGCGGTCAGGCTGTCGCGGCAGCGGTCGCGCCCCATCTCCACGATGGGATTGAGGTTGCGCGCAAAGGAGACCACGGTGCTGTGCCCGCTGTCGCCGAGCGGGAGCATGAGCCGGTAGACCGCGTCAGGGCCGAACTCGCTGGCAGCGATCACCCCCACGCCCTGACAACCTTCGGCCACGGTCCCGGTCAGGGCGACTCGGCTATCGTCCCAGAGGGCGATGTTCTGGTAGATGAACTCGGCTTGCTCGACGGTCAGGCCGTCGATGGCCTGCACCGCCCCGACTCCGGCGTTCTGTAGCAGGCGCTGGCGCCCGATGGAGATGAGGTCGGGAATTCCGGTTCCGATCGGTTGAGCGGGATCGGTGCCTCCGCAGCCGATCAGCCAGAGGGTCAGGAGGAAGAGGACGGTCTGTTTTCGAGTCACGAGGAGCCCTTTCGTCAGTGAGTGCACCGGGCGGGCTTCCCCGATCCCTTCGACCGCTCCTGTCGTCGCTGAATTCTTCGACCGCTCCTGTCGTCGCTCAGAATCCTTCGAGCCTTCCCAACTCCTGCGTCAGCTCGGTGACCGTCTCGTAGGTAGCGTCCGCCAGCGCCGGCACGGTCACCGTACGAATCTGTTGACCGACCAGCAGGCCCTGCTCGGGAGCAAAGAACAGGCTTCCCTGGCTCTTCACGGAGATGGAGGCCTCAATGCCGGGGGCTTCCACGGGCAGAGGGGCGGAAGCCTGATCGGCATCCAGCTCGATCTTGACGCAGCTCAAGCCGGCGACTTCCTCCGTGCCGACCAGCCGGTAGTGGGTCAAGGCCTCGAGGGGCGCGGGCAGTCCCGGCAGGCTCAGCCGGGAGAGGCCGGTCCACTCGTCTCCAACCTTGACGGGGTCGACGGGAAGGCTCAGGGCCGCACCCGCATCGGGACCGGACGTCTCTTTGATGGACCCGTCCGGGGCCAGGTGGGTGTAGACCACGCTGCGCGCGATGGGGACTCCGGAAATTCTCCAGGTATCCGGGTCGCCGACCGGCTCGCTGATGGTGACCATGTGGCCGCTTCCGTCGGGCTCCTCGGCCAGCACCCGCTGGGTCTGCTTCGACTTCCAGTGATAGGATTGCTGGCCGAGCACCTCACCCTGCTTGCGTGTCTCCTGGGTGATCCGGGTGCTGACTTTGTATTCGACCAGAGTGCCTGGTTTGAAACGCAGTTTCAAGAGGATGCCGGAGCTGGTGTCGATTGCCATGGCGAACTCCTTTCAGCGCCTGGCACCTTTCGGATGGCCCCAGGGCAGCTCCTTCAGGTCACTCGGAAGGAAGGGGAGCGAGCTGCTCGCCGGCAGCGACCTTGGCGACCAACATGCCGTGCAGGGTCTGGGTCAGGTAGGCGACCCCCTCGGAGCCCTGGCTGATCGAGACATGCAGGGCGTCGAGTTGCTCGAGCGTCTCGGCGGGAATCTCGTGAGCGTCCAGACTCCGGGCAGTCTCCCGAAAGGACTCCATAGCCTCTCGCATGGGGGCCAGGAATCCACCCAGCACGCCGGCCTGAGTCTCGTCGAGTCCCAGCGAGGCCAGCGCCGCTCCGGTCTGGTCCACGTGGAGCAGCATCGCGGCCAGGGCCTGGTCGAGTCGCTCCAGGCTCTCTTGGACCGCGTCCGGCGAAATCCGGCCTTCACGCTGGGCATTCCTCAGGGCATGAAGTTGCGGCATAAAGCCGCGGGAATCAGCCAGATACCCGATGGTGAATCCGCACTGAAGGCAGGTCGGGCCGGGGCCCTGGTTGTCGTGACCACAGCTGAGACAAAGCATGATCGCTCCTTCGGGCTGGCAGGCCCCGTTTCCCCGTCTCAGGCGAGAGGGGCCCGCGCTCGCGGACCCCTCTCGCCCTCCCTCGCATAGACTGTGCGACGAATTCTCAACAGGTTGAGCTTCGTCGCATCGCCCGTGCCACAACACTTTGGAAGCGGTTCGAAACAAGTTTCTCACCGCACGTTTCGTGGCACGGTCAAGGCGACGAAGTTTAGGTCCAGACGCCACCCTGCTGCGGGAAGCCTCCGCCGAAGCCGCCACCCATGAACTGGGAGGCCGGGCCGATAGACTTGAACTTGCCGCCCTGGTCCTGCATCACCGAGGTCTGAGCGGGGTCATAGCCCTGGAAATTCACCGGGGTGCCCGGCAGCATGATGCGAACCTTCTTCACGACCGCCTGGGGATTGTCGGCACCCATCAGCACGCGGGTCCCATCCTGGAGGGTGAAGAGGGCGTTCTTGCGGTCGAAGTCGCTGTTGGAGCCGTCGGGATGCTTGATGTGCGGGTCGCCCCACACCTTCCAATCGCGGGGCTTGGAGGCGTTCTGCTGGCCGTGGTGGCAGGCGCAGGCTCCGGCACCAGCTCCGCCGGCTCCCGCGCTGGCCGAGCCGGCCATCGCGAAGGCGCCCGCGTAGCCCTGACCCGAGAAGGCGCCGGCCATCGCGAAGGAATTCTGAGCCCCGAAGCTGCGCGCCCCGGCCGCAGCCTGGGCGCCGCCCACGTTGACCTGCTGCTGGCCGCCGCCGGTCTCCTTGACGCTGACGGTATCGCCCTGCCAGCTGATGGTCGAGCCGCTGGGAGTGGTGAAGGTCTGGCCCTGAGCCAGGTCAACAACCTGGCCCTGTCCCTGGCCCGGTCCCCCGACTCCGCCAGGCCCGCCAGGCCCGCCCATTCCGGGGCGCTGCATCCCGTTCATCAGGCCCATCGCGGCACCGGCGGCAAAGGCGGCCGGATTGAACGGCTGCTGGCCGAACGGCGGCTGGCCGAACTGGTTTCCGAAGGGACTCATTCCCCCGCCCGGCTGCTGACCCTGGCTGCCCAGAGCCATCCCCAGGCCAGCCCCGAGGCCGAAAGCGAAGGCCGGATTCACACCCTGGCCCTGACCGCCGAGCTGGCTGGCAAGACCCGCGCCCAGACCGGCCGTGAACGGGTTCGCGCCCCCGCCGAAAGGCTGGCCGAACTGGCCGGGGAACTGCTGACCCGGGAACTGGCCCATCTGACCCGGAAACTGCCCGCACTGGCCCGGGCACTGGCCGGGGAACTGGCCGCCGCCGAAGGGGCCGCCCATTCCCTGCTGCTGCTGCGCCGCCAGCATGGCCATCAGCAGGAAGAGCATCTGGCGGATGTCATTGCCGCCCGCCTGGCCCATGTTTCCCAGACCCAGCATGGGGTTGCCGAAGCCCTGGCCCAGTCCGCCCAGCACACCCTGGCTGGGGTCGAAGAGTCCAGCCGAGCCTCGAAATCCGTCTCCCGGGTTGAAGCCGATCATGAGGCTGGGAGCGCCGGCCAGGGGGCTTCCCCCGAATGGGCTCACGCCTCCAAAGGGGCTGGCGCCGGGGAAGCCGAGAAGGGAATTGGTCAGCATGTGCGTGTCCTCCGAAGTGAGTTTCTTACCCTGACTCTCCCTCACTGCGGGGCCATGTACGGGGTGCAAACCTGATCGATTTGTAAACTTCGTTAACACCCCGTTAACAAAAGTTAATTTAAGATGAAGACTTGATGAAGATCAGGCCTCCAAGCGTGCGATGCGATGAGCTCAGCGCAGAGCCCGGTCCCAGAGGATAACATCCCCGTCCTGGGTCACCGTGAGCAGATCCTCCGGGTTCAGACCCTGCTTCAGGAACCGGTCCACCAGCGCGTAGCCCTCCGGCTCGAGGCCGAGGCGCGGGGCCCACACGGTCATGTCCAGGCCCTCATCGGCCAGCGGACCGTCCAGCTTGATGGTCAGATCGGGCCGATAGCCGGGCCGCTCGATGCTGAATCCATCCTCGGTGCGGCGCAAGGCGACGTCCTTGCCGGCCGCCTCGCGCTTGATGGTCAGGTCGCCCCCGGCCAGCTCATAGCTCACGTCCTGGAAGGCCGCCTGCCGGTCCACCTCCAGGCGTCCGGGCGTGTAGCGAATGGCCACATCCCCGGCGGCCACGGTGGGCCGCTCGATGACGACCCCCTGTCCCTCGCGTCGAATCTCGGCCCGATGGCCATTCCCCTTCTCGATCAAGATGCTGTCCTGGCCCAGAGTGATCTTGTAGTCCTCGACCACGCCGGGGCGGTCGATGGTCAGCTCGTTACCTTGCTTTTGAACCAGGGTATCCCGCCCTCCGTAGGCGGTGCTGTGAATCTGGAGAGTGTAATCGGGCCCCGACAGGGGCAGTCCACGCGGTATGCTCATGGCCCGGATAGTATTCCTCGGCATCTTCCCGCCTGTTTCCAAACCGTTACCATCTGGCCAGCTCGTTGAGGAATCCTTCAGCACGCCAGGCTACAGTCAAGAGGTGCAGATCACCGAGCTGAGGCTTTCACCGACCCAGCGACCCATGACGAGCGCCAGCGGCTCATCGGGGCTGACCGACCGGTTCGTGCCGTCCGAAAAAACATCTGCAAGGCCACTGACCCGCCAAGAGCTCGTGCGCAAGCTCCTGAACGGCACTGAGGCCGTGCAGGAGCTGCGAGTGGACTGGCAGGCAAACCCCGGAGGACGGCTCCTGTCCCGGGCAGGTGTGGGCCCAGACGGGTCGCTGGCCTTCATCAACGACGATCGCCTGGTCGTCCTGGGCAAGGATGGCTCTGAGAAAGTGAGCCTGGCTCAGGGTGAGCGCGACTCGTTCAACATTTTTCGGGCTCCCGTGCTGCACCCGGGGGGAGTGCTGGTGGCGGGGACGCTTGGCTTGACCAGCTTCGACTCCCGCGGAGCCGAGCTCTGGCATCACCCCATCGGAGAAATGAGAACGCGGCCGGCGCTTTCCGCCGATGGCACTGTGTTTGCAGCCGCCGGGGAGCACATGCATGCCTTCGATGCCGCCGGCCAGAAGCTCTGGTCCACCAGCCTTCGGCCCCATCTCGTCGAGCTCTATCGCCGGGACCGAGAAGATTGGGCCGAGGCCCTGCGGGCCGAGGCCCTGCGGGCCGATCTGCTCGACCCGGACAAAGCGGACAGGAAAGAAGTTTTCGAGTCGCTGCTCGCCAGCGCCGAGAACCAGTTGCGCGACCCCGATTTTGGCAAGGAGATCAATGTGGAGTTCGAAGGGGGTCCCAGCCTGGGCCCCGACGGCCGGGTCTATTGCTTCACCCGGGTGGGCCCCCTGTTCTGTCTCGACCCCAGGTCGGGTCAGGTGGAATGGATGCAAAAGGATCCGCGCACCTACCTGGCCGAGGACGGGGTCGCCTTCACCCCCGCCGGCGACCTGGTGGGGGTCACGGGGAACAGCCTGCTACAGGTGATTGCCACGGACGGCAAGGTCCGCTTCGAGTATGGATCCTGGATCGAGAAACGGCTCGATCAGGCCACCCCCGAGGAGGCGGACGAGGCTCGTCGCAGCGGAAACATGGCCAGCTGCGGGCTGCCCGCCCTTTCGCCCGACGGCAAGGCGATCTACTGGGCCGGCCGGGATGGAAAAGTCCGGGCTGTGGACCTGGAGGGCAACAAGCTCTGGACGGCGGAGGTCCCCCATCGCGATGGCTACGCTGGCGAGATGGACGTGTCCGTGGGGCGGGATGGACTGCTCTACTGCGCCAACTCCAAGGGCCTTTCGGCGCTGTCGCCCCAGGGAGAGCTGTTGTGGCGCTATGAGACCAACGACAAGTATGCCTATGCCACCTTGAGCGAAGACAAGGTTATTCTTAACACCTACTCCGGCGAGGTCTTCTGCCTCGACTGCGGCAGCCTTTCCGAGCGGGCCCGGTCAGCCCTGAATGCCTCCGAGCCGGCCAGCCGCATCGCCGTGGCCAACGGCTGGGTGACCGTGGGCGGAGTTCGGGTCAAGCAGAAGGGCTCCCGGGCTTAACTGGATAGACCTCCAGGCAGGCCACCGCGGCTACGTCAGGAACTGAGCCTCAGTATGCTGAGCGAGAACCTGGCCCGGGCCCGCAGCTGGCTTCCCGTGCTCCTCGAGTACCATCGAGGCGACGAGAACGTGAGCTGGCACTGGGTCCAAACCGAAGAGGAGCTGACCGCCCTCCTGGCCGGCGGCCCCAGGGCAGAGCCCGGAGAGCGGCCCTACACAGCCACAATCTACCATTTCGTCCCGGTCTACTCAGGGTTGCTCGAGGACGAGCTCTTTCAGAAGGCCATCAAGTGGGCCGCTCAGGTCTTTGCCGAGGACGGCTACCCCTTCGTCGTGGAAACCGAGTCCCGGTGGGGCTACTCCCCGACGGGAATGGCTGACTTGCGCGAGACGCTGGATCTTTTCAGGGGCCGACACGTGGTGGTCGGGCTCGAGCCAGACCTCTCTGGCAAGGATGTCGCGGGTAGCTTCTCCGTCCGACTCCCATGAAAGCGCCCGGCGCCGCTGGCAGGGGAACCCCGTTCCGAGTCGCAATCAGATGCGAGTGGGGCGCGACATCACCATTGTGCCCAGGGGATACTGAAGCCTCGATAATCCAGCCCACCGCGGCCTCCGACTCGGGCTTCAGGCTGGTTGCTGGGCGGGCGGGACGCAGACGCGGTTACGCCCCTCAGCCTTGGCCCGGTAGAGCGCCTCGTCGGCCATCTCGATCACGGCCTCGGGTGAGCGTGCCTGGCTCGAATCGGCCACTCCCAGACTGATGGTGAGACCCTTCAGACCCCGCTCTCTCTCACCAGGAAAGCGGTGCTTGGCGAACCTGCGTCGCAGGCGCTCGGCCACTCGCTCGGCGACAGCCACCGGCTCGCGCAGCAAGATCGCGAATTCATCACCCCCCATGCGCGAGAGCAAAGCGTCATCCTTATTGCGAAGATTGCGCTGAATGAAGCGACCGAACTCCACGATCAGCCTCGAGCCGAACGGGTGGCCAAAAGTATCGTTGTAGGGCTTGAAGTTATCCACGTCGGTCAGGATGACGGACACGACCGAATCGCTGAGAAACGCTTCCTCGAGGCGAGGCAGGAAGTAGCGTCCGAAGTGCCAGGTGCCGGTCAGCGCGTCGGTGTTGGTCAAAAGCTCAGCGAGATCACGGAACTTCGCGAACAGAACGGCTTGCGAGACCTCTCGCGCGATCTCCGCGATTTGCTCGGCTTCCTGCCGGGTGAGGGGCTGCTGACGCGCCCTCCTGGCTACATGCAGGTAACCGTGAACGTACCAGCGGCCATCACGGGTGGGGGTTCCCAGCTCGGAATCGATAGGCAGATTCCCCCGCAAGACTTTGTGGGTCTTCTTGGGGGCGAGCAAGGGCAGCGTGAGGTAGCTTGTCTCGCGCAGCGCTCGGACCAGGTCCTTGTTAACCGCCGCCGGGTCGGTCCGCGCGTCCTGCACGAGAATGTAACCGGCCCCTGAGCCCAATTCGTGACGCCGAGCCAGATCGGCACTACGTCGAAGAGTGCGCTGGTGGGCCTTCAAGAGCCCGAGCTCGGTCTCGCTGTAGCCAGAGCGGACCTGAACGGTACTCTGGTGGGAGAACACGCTGCCCTCAAAGGTCTTCAGCGAGAAGGCGCGGCGCAAGTAGTTGCCGGTCAAGCTCAGGATCTCTTCGATGTCGAAGCTGGAATACAGGCGTGACATGAACTTTCGGAATCGGAGCTCGTCCGGTGGGAGTGCCGATGGGTCTTCGGGCCCGGGTGACTCGCTCACCGGTGGCCGGTCTTTGTTCATGGATAAAGCCCCCTGTCAAACTGGCCTCACCAGGATTACTGGTCCAGAATCGGCAGGCCGTTTGCCCGGGCGCCTTCGGCAGGCACACCCGGCCTCCTCGTGCTTGGAAACGAAGCGACTGGTCACATCTCGACCACGCGCGTCTCCTCGAGCAGGGCCTGGAGCTCGCCCTCGGTCAGGGCCAGTTGACGTGCCATGTCGCCAAGGTAGCGGGCTTCCGACTCGGGCACCGCCTGATCGCTCCAGGCCACCGTCAGCAAGAGTCGCATGGCGTTCATCCGCCGGCCCTTGTCGAGCAGCTCCAACTTGGGCCGGCTTCCATCGCGGTAGCGGATCACCCGCTGCTCGAATTCCTGGTGACTCAGCCCCAGGCGTTCGAGGATCTGCCGCACCAGGCTGGTCTCGGCCGGCGACCAGCGACCATCGGCCCAGGCGAGCTGAATGAGGGCGGTGACCAGCTGCTCGCGCTCGTCCATGGGAAGAGTGTCCTCAAAGTGGAGCGGAGCGTCGGCGCGTCCGAAGCCGTCGTTCTCAAGCTCCGTGCGCAGCACGTCTTCATCGGCCGGCAAGCCGAGCGAGAGCAGGCCCTGCTTGGTAAGCTCCAGGCCGCACTCGAACTCAGGCCACAAGGCCATGCGCACACCGTGCTCGCGAAGGTCGCGGCAGTGCTCCTGCGAGACTCCCCGCGCCAGCACGGGAAGGTCCGGGCGGGCCTGTCGCAACACTTCGGCCACGCGCGTGCTGGCGAGGGGGTCGGGCATGGTAAGCACTGCCAGGCGAGCGCGGTAGGCTCCGCAGGCATCCAGAATCGTCTCCGAGCTGAGGTCTCCGAGCACGAGGCGGTGGTTGAACTGGCGGGCCCGGCTCAGCACCTCGGGTCGTGGATCCACGGCGCAGAAGTCGATGCCAGCTGCCGCCAGGGCGCGGGCCAGTACGAAGCCGACGCGTCCATAGCCTCCGATGAGGACGTGGGCCGACTGGGGCGGTCCGGACGGTATCGGCTCGTCTTCGGGTTGATCGGCGAAGAGCTTCCTCCACCAGGCGCGCACCTTGCCGGCCTGATAGGAGGTGGCCGGGGTCAGCACCATGCTGAGCACGGCTGTCACCATCACCAGGTTGTAGAGGCCGGAAGACACGGCCCCCGCCTTCACGCCCACCTGGGCCAGCACGAAGGAGAACTCGCCGATCTGCCAGAGGGTGAGGCCTACCGCCCACGGGACCACCCGGCGAAAGCCGAAGAGCCACACCACCCCCGCAAAGACCAGGCATTTGAGCAGGAACGTCCCCACCAGGAGGCCCGCCACCAGGGCCAGGTTCTCGCCCACCACCCGGGGCTCAATAAGCAGGCCCACCGAAACGAAGAAGAGCATCCCGAACAGGTCGCGCAACGGCCCCAGCTCGCTGAGCACATGGTGACTGTAATCCGACTCGGCCAGCACCAGACCCGCCAGGAAGGCCCCGAAGGCAAACGAGAGGCCGGCAAGATAGCTCAGAAAGCCCACGCCCAGGCCCACCGTGACCACCAGGAGTGTGAACAGCTCCCGAGGGGCGTGACTGGCCACGAACCCGAACAGGCGCGGCAAGAGCCTGCCGCCCACGAACCAGACGATCAGCACCATGGAGGTGCCGGTGAACGCCAGACGAACGACGTTGGCCACCCCCGCGCTGAGGTTGCCGACCTCGGGCAACAAAAGCATCATGGGGATGATGGCCAGATCCTGCACCACCAGCATGGCCAGCATCACGCGGCCGGAGAGGGCCTCGCGAAACCCCTGCGCATCCAGCACCTTGAGCGCAACCATCGTGCTCGACAAGGACAGGGCGGCACCGAACCAGAGACCCTCCAGCCAGCCGTAGCCAAAGAGCCGCAGCATGAGCATGCCGCCCAGCAAACAGGCTCCCATCTGGAGGAACGTGCCGAACAGGGCGACCCGCTTGAGCTCGGACAGTCTCGAGAGCGAGAACTCCAGGCCGATCCCGAACATGAGCAGGGCGACGCCCATCTCGGCCAGGTGCTCGATGTCTTTGATTTCGAGCACCTTGGGGCCGGGAGTGTGCGGGCTCACCAGCAGGCCAGCCAGGATGTAGCCCAGAACCAGCGGCATCCGCGCCGCCCGGGCGATGAGACCGCCCACCATGGCGGCCACGAAGATCAAGCACAGGTCATCAACCAGGCCCATGACATGGAACCTCCCTCAAGTGAGACTTAAACTTCGTCGCATTGACCGGGCCACGAAACGTGCGGTGAGAAACTTGTTTCGAGCCGCTTCCTTCAACCTGTTGAGATTCATCGCGTCTATGCGAGGGACACTAAACGACGGGCTCAGTCGAGAGGAGGTCCGCGGCGGGCGATTGGAAAGGCCGGACTGGCGATAGGAGGAAGGTCGCGGCCCGGTGGCTCGGACCCCTCGAGCGTATCCAGCCGGCTTGGCGGGGTCCTCCGCTCCCCTTCCGGCTTCCAGGCCAGGGGGACTCCCGGGAGTGGTGGTGCCGAATGCACCACCTCCACGGTTCCCTGAGCCGCCCTTTGCACGCCCCAGTGCTCCTGGGCTGGGGCAGGCTGCGCCCCGAGGAGGCACAGCCACCACACGAAGATAAGCAGGACGCGCGGGTTCATTGCCGAGCATAATAGCATCAAGGCGGCACCCTGCTCAACAGTCGTAGCTGCATTGCCGTCAGCTCTTGCGCTTGACCCGCACTCCGCCCACGACCAGGTGATCCTTCTCGAGCTTGACGACCGTCGGGCTATCGGTCGGCTCGGCCGCAACGCGCGCGAGCAGCTCGTCCAGTCGGCTGGGGTCAAGAGCGAAGACTCCAGCGACCTGGCCGCCGGTCTCGAGCTCCCACTCCAGCTTGCCGGAGGCGGCGTCGCAGGCGTAGAGCATTTTGTGCCGCTCAGGCCTGAAAACAAGCTCAAGAGATCGTCGGCACGAGAGTGGGCTGAGCACTGGGAGGCTGGATGAGCTTCGACTCAGGACTCAGGTCGCGCACCCGCCTGCCCGACCAGATGCCGCTCCCGATCATAGGTCCGCTCGAACCAGTCGAACAGCCCGATCTTCCCTAGCAGCGCCGTGAGCATCCGTGGGGCCAACGCATAGGCGGTGTGCATGGGCTTGAAGGGCCGCCCGCTGACCACCACTTCCTCGCGGTTCTCGAGCAGCGCCTTGAGCACCCCTGCCACCACCTGGGGCGGGGTGACGGCCTTGAGATAGCCGGGCGGCGTGGCGCCGTGGCTGGCGAACATGCCCGTCTCCAGCACGTAGCCTGGCGTGACCAGCGAGCAGCGCACGCCGGTGCGGCGAAGCTCGATGCGAAGGGAATTGCTCCAGGCCAGCACGGCCGCCTTGCTGCCGCTGTACACGGCCGCGTAGGGCAAAGCGATTTTGCCGGCCAGGGAGGCGATGGTCAGGATGTGGCCCTGGTTTCGCTCGAGCATGGCCGGCAAGATCAGGCGGGTCAGAATCATCGGGGCGGCCACGTTGGTGGCCAGTAGCTGCTCGATCTCCTCTGGCGGGCGGGAAGTAAAGCGCCCGGTGTACTCAAGTCCGGCGTTGTTGATGAGAATGTCGATGGGTCCGAGCTCGCGCTCGACCTCCTCGACCAGGCCGGGCAGTTGCGCGGAATCGGAGAGATCGGTCGGCCGCGTCACGCAGCGTCGTCCGGTGGCGCGCAGCCGGGCGGCCACCTCCTCCAGCGGCTCGCGCGAACGGGCCACCAGGGCCAGGTTGGCCCCTTTCTCGGCCAGCGCGGTGGCGATCAGAGGACCCAGGCCACGCGAGCCCCCGGTCAACAGAACATTCTTTCCTTGCAGCATGGCGCAAGCTTCGCAGGGGAGCCCTTCTCCCCTCTGAGAACAGGGGAAAGGCGTCAACAAAGAGAACTCCCGGCCTCGAGTGAAATTTTTCTCAATTTTCATCCGCCATCCCATCCTGGCCATCATGCTCAATCTGATGCTGGTTGCCGGCGGTTTGTTCGCGTTCACGCGCTTGAATGTGGATCAAATGCCCAATGTCGAGATCGCCTACGTGACGATCGACATCACCCTGGAAGGGGCCAGCCCGGAGCTCGTCGAGGCCCAGATCACCCGTCCCGTGGAGGATGCGGTGGCAGTGCTCGACGGGGTGGACGAGCTGAAGTCGACCTCCTCGGTGGGCAAGTCGCACACCCAGATCAAGTTCCAGGTGGGCATCGACGGCGACCGGGCCCTCGAGCAGGCCCGCGCCAAGGTGGATGCGCTGGTGAACCAGTTCCCGCTCAACACCAAAGCCCCCATCTACGGGAAATACTCCAGCTCGGAGCAACCGGTGGTGACGCTGGCGGTCACAGGCAAGCGCAGCCTGCGCGACCTGACCGAGATCGCCCGCCGCCAGGTGGGAGACCGTTTGCAGACGGTGCAGGGGGTGGGCGACGTCAAGCTCAACGGCGGCCGCGAGCGGGCCATCCTGGTGCAACTCGACGGCGCCAAGCTCGAAGAGCACCAGGTCTCGCCCAACCAGGTTGTGCAGGCACTCAAGAGCCACAGCGCTCAGGTTCCCGGGGGCTTCCTCAAAAACGACGCCGTCCAGTACCTCGTCAATCTGCAGAACAAGCTGGTGACGGCTCAAGACTTCGCCAACATCATCGTCAGTGAGCCCTCTCAGGCGGCCGTTCCCAACAGTCCGCTCAGCTCCACCCGGGGCGTCTACCAGAGCCCGGTGCTGGTGGGCGACGTGGCCCGAGTGGTGGACGGGGAGAAAGACGCCACCACGCTCTCTCGACTAAACGGCCAGCAGACGCTCACCCTGGACGTGACCAAGACGGCCGAAGCCAATCTGGTCAACGTGGTGCAGGGGGTCAAGGACGAGCTCGACTACCTCAAGGGGCTGCTTCCTCACGACATCAAGGTGGAGCTGGTGCGCGACAACTCGCTGGTCATCCACGAGGCGGTCAGCGACCTGCAAGAAGACATCCTGCTCGGCACCAGCCTGGCCTGCCTGGTGGTGCTGATCTTTTTGGCCAACTTCCGGTTGACGCTGGTGGCCGGCATCGCCATCCCCATCTCGCTCATCGCCAGCTTCATGTTCATGTATGCCTTCGGCTTCACGCTCAACTACATGACCTTGCTGGCCCTCTCGCTGGCGGTGGGCATCGTGGTGGACGACGCGGTGGTGGTGCTGGAGAACATCACCAAGACCCTGGAGGAAACCGATCTCGAGCCCCTGGAGGCGGCCGAGCGCGGGCTTGAGGAGATCTCCTTTGCCGTGCTGGCCACCACCGCCTCGCTGGTGGTGCTGTTTCTGCCCCTGGCCTTCATGCCGGGCGAGGTGGGCATGTACTTCCGCTCCTGGGGAGTGGTGATGGCGGTCACCATCACGCTCAGCATGGTGGTCTCCTACACCCTCACCCCCACCCTGTCGGCCCGCTTTCTCAAGAAGCGCAGCGGCCCGGCCCGGGGGCCGGGTTTTCTGATGGGCGGGCTGCAGAACGCCTACGGGGCGGTGCTCTCATTGGCCCTCAAGCTGCGCTGGCTGGTGATCGTACTGGCCATGGGCAGCTTCATCTGGGGACTTCACCTGGCCAAGAGCATCGGCACCGAGTTCCTGGCCAAGGAAGATGACGGCAGCTATACCGTCAACCTGCGCATCCCGGCCGGCTGGCCGCTGGAGCGAGCTGCCCGCGAGCTTTCTCCGGTGGAGCAGGACCTGATGAAGCTCCCTCACGTACAGAACGTGCTGCTCACCGGCGACGGGGTCACCCCCAGCTTCTACGTGGCACTGGTGCCCTGGGAGAAGCGCCAGCCCTACACCCTGTTCGAGTCCATCGACGACGCCCGGGCCGTGCTGGCGCGCTACTCGCTGCTGCAGCCTTCGGTGGATACCTCCGACGACAAGGACTTTGAGTACGTCATCGCCGGCGACGACCTCTCCGAGCTCGAGAGCCTGGGACGCCGCATGCTCGAGGGCATGGCCAAAATTCCCGGCTTCGTGGACCGCGCTTCCTCCATGGCCGAGCCCGGACCCGAGGTGCTGGTAAAGTTCGACGAGCAGGCGGCGGCCGACCTGATGGTGGACGTGGAGCAGGCCGCCCAGGCGGTGCAGATCTACCTCAGCGGCCTGCGGGTGACCAACTTCCAGCGCGGCATCGAGACTTACGACGTGCTGGTGGAATCCTTGCCCGACCAGCGCGCCGAGCCCGAGGACGTCAAGCACATTCCCGTCTTGAGCCAGCGCCAGAACGCCGGCCTGGTGACCCTGGACCAGGTGGCCGCCATCACCGTGGGGCTCGGCCCCGGGCCCATCGAGCACCTCGAGCGCCAGCGCCGGGTGACCGTCTCGGCCAACCTCACCTCCGATCTGCCCCTGGGCGAAGCCGACAGCAAGGCCAAAGAGCTGTTCGCCTCCCTCAAGCCCCCCCCTGGCTACGGACCGCTGCCCTCGGGCAACTCCAAGTTCCTCGAGCAGACGGCCATCGCCGCCCTGCAATCGTTCGTGCTCTCGGTGCTGTTCATGTACATGGTGATGGCCAGCCAGTTCGAGAACCTGCTCGACCCGCTCATCATCTTGATGACCCTGCCGCTGGCCATCCCCTTCGCCATCTTCTCGCTGATGGCGGCTCACATGACCTTGAACCTGTTCTCGGTGCTGGGGTTGTTCTTGCTCTTTGGCGTGGTCAAAAAGAACGCCATCTTGCAGATCGATCGCACCAACCAGCTCTTGCGCCAGGGGATGGAGCTGCGCGCGGCCATCCTGGCCGCCAACAAGGACCGCCTGCGGCCCATCTTGATGACCACCCTGACGCTGGTGGTGGCCATGATCCCGGTGGCTTTCGCCGGCCCCACCGGGGCCATGCGGGCTCCCATGGCCATGGTGGTGGTGGGCGGTCAGTCCCTGTGTTTGCTCCTGACCCTGGTGGTGGTGCCGGTGGGAACCTCCATCGTGGAGGACCTGCAACGTCTGTTCCGGAGGAAGTCGAAGTGAGACGCCTGATGCTGGGGATCCTCGCCCTGATGCTGCTGACCGGTTGCCCCACCGGCAAGCCCAAGACTCCCCGACCGAGCCCGAGCGCCTCGGCCACTCCCTCGGCTGCCAAGGTGGACGTGGCCCGGGCCGTCACCCGCAGCATCGCCCGCGACCTCTCCATGCCTGGCACGGTGGCGGCCGAGGGGGCGGTCAACCTGGCCGCCGAGGGCTCGGGCAAGGTGCTCGAGCTCTACGTGGACATGGGCGACTTCGTGCGCAAGGGCGAGGTGCTCGCCCGCATCGACTCCGACGACCTGCAGATGCAGATCAAGACTGCCCGGGCCCAGCTCGACGAGACCCGGGCCGAGTCGTTTTTGTACTGGCCCGACGGCTCGCCTCGGGATCCCGCCGACGTGCCCGGGGTGCGCAAGGCCAAGGCGGCCATGGACAATGCCCACCAGAAGTATGAGGAGTATCGCCAGCTGCGCGCCGAGGAGCTGATCTCCGATCAGAACCTGGCCGACATCCGCGAGCAGTATCTGCAGGCCAAGGCCGACTACGAGACGGCCCTGGAGAAGCTCGAGCAGGCCCGAGCCGCCATCGCCGTAAGCCAGGCCCAGTATGAGGAGGTAGCCCGGCGCACCCGCTACTACACGCTGACCGCTCCCATGGACGCCATCGTGCAGCAGTGCGGCCTGAACCAGGGCGACGTGGTCACGGCCGGCCACACCACCGACCTGGTGCTGGTCAGCATGTCACCTCTTTTGATCACCCTGGATGTGCCCCAGCGCTACGCCGCCGAGCTGCGCGTGGGCGAGACCCTTCGCTTCACCTGCGACGCCTCCCCCAGGAGCAACCTGAGGGCCACCGTGCGACGCCTCTCTCCGGTGGCCCTGACCGACTCGCGAGCCATCCCGCTGCAAGCGGTGGTGGAGTCTCCGCCCCGCTGGCTTCGGCCCGGCATGGCCGTCAAGGTGTGGCTGCGCACCGAGGCCCCCCAACTGCAGGTGATGGTTCCCGACGGGGCCGTGCTCACCCAGGACGAGGTCAGCACCGTCTTCGTGCTCGAGCCCTCCGGCGCCAAAGAGTACGTGGCTCGCCAGCGCACCGTGAAGACCGGTCTTTCCAAGCAGAACTGGGTTGAGGTGGAGGGGGTCAAGGCCGATGAGCTGGTGGCCGCCTCTGACCTGGTGGGTCTGCATGATGGGGACAAAGTGGTGACCGGCGAGACCCTCAAGGCCCCCCGCCTGGAGTCCGAGTGAGGCTGCTCTTCACCCTGCTTGCGCTGGTGGTGCTGGCCGTTCTGCCCCTGGGGGCCGAGCCGCCAGCGCTGCAGCCGCTGCTTGATCGCCAGCACGACCTGCTGCCGGCGCTGAGCGACAGCGGGGGCGAAAAGCTCAGCCTGGAAAGGTGCCTGGAGCTGGCCTACCAGAGCCACCCCGTGCTCAAGAGCAATCGGGCCAAGGTGGCTCAAGCCCGGGCCCAGCTCGGCCAGGCCTGGGCCCTCTACGAGCCCCAGATGGGTTTCACTATCGAGCGCGACTGGCAGCTCATCAACGGCCAGCTGCAGACGGTGTTCGATCTGGTCAAGGAGACCACGCTGACCTTGGGCACCACCTACACCCTGCTCGACTCGGGGGTGCGCCACACCCAGGTGGAGGCCGCCCGCTACGGCGTCTCCTCGGCCCTCTACAACTTCCAGAGCGCCTGGCTGACGCAGTATCAGGCCATTCAGCAGGCCTACGTGACCGTTCTGGAGGCGCAGCTCAACCTGGCCATCCAGAACGGCAACCTCGAGCGCGCCCAGCTCAACCAGAGGGTTTCGGGCCAGTTCTACAGCGCCGGCCAGAAGGGCATGGCCGACGTGACCTCGGCCCTCACCCAGGTATCCTCGGCCCAGGCGGCCATCGCCGAGGCCAAGAACGACGAGCGCAACGCCCGCCTGGCCCTGGCCCAGGCGGTGGGAGTGGACCGCTCGGTGGTCGACAAGGCCCAGCTCGAGGACATCCTCGGCCAGGACCCTCAGGTCCAGGAGCGTCCTGCTGCCCTGACGATGGTGGACAAGAACCCGGCCCTGCTCTCGCTCGATGCCCAGGCTCGCTACTACGAGCTGCAGGCCCACATCCAGACGCTGGGCAACAAGCCCACCGTCAGCACCTCGGTCGGGGTGGGGGGCCAGGGGCTCGATCTCCCCAACGTGCCCTTCTTCGAAGTACAGCTCTTTCTCACCATCCCCTTCTTCACGCCCGGCCTGGACTCGGCCGAGGAGCAGGCCCTGGCGACCGCCGAGCAGCTGCGTCATGATCGCGAGAACGTGCGCCTGCAGCTCTTGCAGATCCTGGACACGGCCTACTCCGACCTGGAGGGCGCCCGAGAGCGCACGGCCGCCTCGCAGGAGGCGGTGCGGGCGGCCCTGGCTAACTTCGACCTGGCCTCCAAGCGCTACACGGCCGGGCTCACCGATCTCAGCGAGCTGATCAACGCCCGCTCCTTTGTGCTCGACGCCCAGGGCGACTACGTCCAGGCCCTGACCGACCGCAAGGTGGCCGAAGGCAAGCTCAAGGCCATCACGGCTGAAGTCTTCCAGGGCGAGCTGAGCCTGCCCCCGGACGCACTGGCGCCCCAGGAGCCCCCTGCGCCCAAGCAGAAGGAGAGCCCGTGAGAGCACTCATCCTGCTGGTGCTGCTGCTGGCCCTGCCAGCGGTCTGTCAGCGGCCGAGCGAGCGTCGCTCGCTGGACCTGTCCGACCTGGGGGCCGGCCTGGTGGACGCCATCCGCCACCTCGACCGCTTTCCCATGCTCGAGTCTCTGGACCTGAGCTTCAACGAGCTCACCAAACTGCCCGCCATCCCCTACCTCAGCGGCGTGCTCGAGCTTGATCTCTCGGGCAACAAGCTCGACTGCATCCCCCCCGAGCTCGGCAGGGCCCGCTCGCTGACCAGCCTGGACCTGCGCGGAAACCGGCTGGCCCGGCTCGGGCAAGCCCCCTGGAGCGGCATGCCCCGGCTGGACACGCTCGACCTGGGCGGCAACCAGCTCACCGACCTGGGCGATCTGAAAGGGCTCGAGGGGCTGGTCTCACTCGACCTCTCGGACAACCAGCTGACCAGCCTGCCGCCCCACATCGCCAGGTTGCGCTCGCTGCGCCGGCTGGACCTGTCGCGCAATCCGCTCACCTCGCTGCCACCCGAGATAGGGCAGCTTACTCAGCTTCAAGAGCTGACTTTGAGCGGCTCTCCCCTGCTGAGCCTGCCCCCTCAGATTGGCCAGCTGCGGGCCCTGCGCCGACTGGACGTGGAGGACACCTCGCTCAAAGCCTTCCCGCGGGAGCTTGGCGCTCTCAAGCTGCTGGTCACGTTCAGCAGCGCTGGCTGCCCGGCGCGCATTCCCGACAGCTTCCGCGGCTTGAGCGGCCTGAAGTGGCTCTTCGTTGGCAATCTCGAGCCAGCCGAGCTCGAGCGGCTGCAAAAGCTGCTGCCCTGGGCCGAGGTGATCCCTATCCCCTGAGCCACTTGTGGGTCAGGCCGCCCAGGATGCCAAAGCTGATGCCGGTGGCCTGGGCGACGTAGCGGGTGAGCAGGATGCGCAGCAGCAGGCCGGCCAGCAGACTCGAGCTGGAAGCGCCCACCATGCCGAAGTGAGGCGTCAGCGCGAGCAGCAAGATGAGCTGAACGGTCAGGCTGAAAGCAAAACCCCGGGCCACCTTCACCGAATGTCCCGAGACGATCAGCACGTAGGCGGGAGGGCCGGCCGAGGCGATCAGCACCTGATTCCAGCACAAGATGACCAGGGCCCAGTAGCCACCCTCGAAGTGGGGACCGAACAGGCTCAGCACGTCAGTGCCGATGGTGCAGAGCAGGATGGTCAGGATCAAAGTGGGATAGGTGGCCAGCTGAGCCGAGCGCACCAGCACCTGCTGCAAGAGCTGAGTGTTCTTGGCCGCCAGCAGCGGGCCGATCTGGGGCGTGACCACGGTGTTGGAGGCTTTGGAGAAGGTGTTGAGCAGCTCAGAGGTGGCCAGCACGGCGGCGTAGACGCCGGCGTCAGAATGGCCATCGAGCAGGCCCACCGCGAAGAGGTCGGCCCGGGCCGAGAGGATGCCGAACATGGTCATCACCAGCACCGGCTTGCCGGTGGCGTCCCACTGGACCTTGTCGGCGAAGCTGATGGAGCAGTGACGGGCCTCGGGAGGGAGGCTTCGCTGCAGCAGTAACCTCTGGAGGCCGGTGGAAAAAATGTTGACCACAAGCAGCACCAACAGCACCTGATAGACGGCCAGCCGGCCGGGAAAGAAAGCATCGGCCAGGGCCACCCCGCCCACGAAGAGGAGGGGAGTCAGCAGCATGCTGGGCACAAACGAGTCCAGCCAGCGCTGCTGGGCGGTCAGGCCGGCCTCGTAGACCTCCTGAGTGCCCTGCACCGGGATCAGGGCCAGGGTGAGCAGGGCGGCGAAGGTCTCGGGCTCGGTCCAGGGGTCGGTGGACTTGTGGAGCTCGTGCAGGATGGCCAGGCCCGCCCCCACCAGCACCCCCAGCGCCATCGAGGCCGCGGTCATGCGGCGTACGGCGTACTTGACGAACCCCATGAAAGAGGGCCAGTCACCGTGAGCGCGATAGTTGGGCAAAAAGCGCTGCATGGCGGTGGGATAGCCCAGCCCCACCACGTAAGCCAGCACGAAGGCGGCCGTGGCCAACAGGGAGTAGTAGCCGTAGTTGTGGCTCCCCAGCCAGCGGCTGAGGAAGATCTGGGCCACGTAGCCCAGTCCGATGCCTACCGCCCTGAGGCTCAGGTAGCTGAGGAAGCCCTTGTAGAGGATGCGGGCGACCTCTTTCTCGTTGGAGATCGTCTCAGCGTCCATGGGATTCCTGAAGATGGCTCAACTGGAAGATGTCGCGCGAGACGAAGCCCACGTTCTGGAAGATCTGGCAGCGATAGTCGAGCTTTACCCGGGGATGAAAGCGCGGCAAGAGCTGGCGCAACAAGCCCTGCTCGGAGTCGGCCGCCTCTTGCACGGGCTCTGTCTCGCAGGCCGCCTCGAAGAGCTCGAGCACCGTCTCGCGCCGGCCGATCCAGGTGCCCCCGTTGAGGTAGCGGAACTCGCTCTCGCGAGCCCCCGGCAGGCCCTGCTCGAAGCGCCGAAAGGACGGCAGCGCGGGCCAGCTCATCATGTCGGCTCCCAGCACCAGCCCGCATTCGAAGGCCAGAAATCGCTCCAGAGCCCGGGCCGGGTCGTCGATCAGAACAGCGTCGCGCGAGTCGGCATACAGCAGATAGGGCGTGCGCGCCTCGCGAGCGGCCCGGGCCAGGAGCTGCGGCTTGTGCCGACTGTTGATCCAGGGATCGATGCCCTGGCCGAGCACCAGGCAGTCTAGACCGGCCCGGCGCAGGCTCTCCTCCCACAACCCCATGGCCGGGTGGCCGTTGTTGCAGGTCAGCAGCGTGAGCTCGGAGGGAGTCGTCCAGGCCGGCGCGGGCGAGCCGAACAGAGCCTGACGGATGGGCGGCCACTGGGGCTTGTGGGCGTGGGAGCCATGGGCGTGCACCACCACGGGCCAGGTATCGAACAACAGGTTGCGCAGGAACGGCACCGGGTGCTGTTCTGAGCCACGAGTGAGAAAACCTGTAGCGGAAGGAACGCTTCCCGCAGAGCGGAAAGCGCATGGCGCGAGTACGGTAGCTGGGGAACGATGGAAGAAGCTGTGATTCTGGAGGCTAACGCCTGCAGTGAAAACGTCCAGAATGGCTGGGCTTACGACGTCGGCGAACTGGAGGCCGCCGGCTGCGCCCAGGTCGTGGTGCCGACCACGGCCCGGTGGCGGGCCTCCTCGTCGGAAGGCCTGATCCGGGTCTACCTGGAGAAGTCGATGTCTTTCGGCGGCCATCCCCCCGAGAAGATGGACATCCGGACCGGGCGCAACCTCATGGGTTGCGCCTATCGGCGCGAGGATGATCGCCTGACGCTGGCGAGCTTCGGGGAGTGGAGCAATTTCGAAGGCGGGGCCCGGGTCAGGCTGCTGGTCGAAGTGCCCGAAACCGCGAAGGTCGTGACCTCGAATGAAGACGCGGGCGGCTTCCCGAGCTCCCTCTCAACGGGCCCTTTCTGGTACTCGGCTACCGCTCCTCGCCAGGGATGGTCGCGCCTGGCAGACCGGCCCGATCCGGACATGACCGCACTCGAACCATCCTCCCGCATTCGGCAGTTCTGGTCGAAGCAACTCTGGTCGGAGGCGGCCGACCTGCTCGAGCGCCACCCGGACTGCGACATACCCCTGCTTGATCGCGTCTCGATCTTCCAGGCCACCGGACGCACCCGGCATGCGCAATGGCTGAGCCGCACTCTCCGCGGGGTGGGGCTCCACCCCATGCTGGAGGGCCAATTGAGCGTGGTTCGGGGCGAGAGCCAGGAGCCCAACCCTTATGATTGTGCCGCGCGCCAGGTGCTGGCGCAGCTTCCGGCCTCGGACCGCGAAGCGATGCGGGCCGACCTCAAGGCGATCTATGCCGCGCTGGGAACCGGAAAGCCGGCCGAATCGACCCTGCAACGCGTACGGCAGGTCGTGGGTCGGCTCGAGCCCACCAGGGATCCCCTGGTGGCAGTACTGCGGGAGGCGGGGGAAGGGATCCTTGACAATGTCCAGTGGGACGGGCTGAACCTCAGCTTCCTGGGCGGCATGCGCCGGGTCGTGGGACGCCTGCGGCGCTGGGTGGTCAAGCTGGCGACCCTGGTCTCCTGACTCAGTCGGTCAGCCAGCGCGCCTCGGGCGGCAGCGGAACCTTCTCCTCGGCGAGCCAGGCCTCCATCAGCTCGCAAAGCTCGCGGGCCTCCTGGTGGCGAGGGTCGAGCTCTAGAGCCCGACGGCAGCACTCCAGGGCCTCCTCCCAGCGGTCTGCCATCTCGTGCCGTTGGGCGGCGGCCACCAGCGAGACCGGATTATCCTTGTCTGGTGGCGGAACGCGCCGGACGGGCTCGCTCGTCTGGCCCATGGTCCTTTCCAGCAGGCGCCGGACCGGATTCTGACGGGGAGCCTTCTGAAAGCTCGCCCAGCACTCCTCACACAACCGCTCGACGGTCCGGAATTGAGTCGAGGTCAGCCGGGGAACCGCTCCGCTCTGACCGCAGCTGCAATCGGTAGGCACGGGCAGGGCCTCCCGCGAGCACGCCTCGACCAGAGAGCGCGCCAACCGCTCGAGGGTGCCCGCCGGAGGGGAGGCCGGAACGTGCTTGCGCGCGATCCGCAGCTCCACGAGATCCGCTCGGTAGACCGCGAGCACTCCCGGATAGTCCGGCGGGGTGGAATCCACCGGCTGGCCAAAGGTCATCCAGGTCCTGTCGAATTCCCCGAGGTTCTTGACCAGCACGCCCCGCAACAAGCCGCAGTAATCCTGGAGGGCCCGATCCAGAGCCGGGTCGTCCCAGACGTCGGCCTTGACGCGCCGGGGGTCGCGACCGCCCATCGTGCGCACGGTGAAGCCCAGGTAGGGAGCCGAGTCGAAGACCTCCAGGTCGGCCAGCGGGCCCACCGCGCCGTAGGCAAATCGACCACCCTCGACTTTCTGGAAGGTCAAGCCGAGCACGGAGGCGAGTTGCTCGATCATTCCTGCAGGGTGGTCAGCTCTCCGTGCGCATCGCGCATGACGGTGAGCCGGCTCAGGTTCTCGAAGCGCAGGTCGTGAATGATGGCGGTGCTGTCATCGTCCCAGGTGAGCTGCAGGTCCCACTGCTCGGGGAAGCTGCCCGGGTTGGGCGTCACTCGAATCGAAGCACTCTGGCCGTTCTCCAGCTTGAGCGCAATCGAGTTGTCGGCCCACTGGCCGGTTTCAGCCGGAGCGGCGGCGACATTCACGAGCGTGCGTCCGGTGCGGTTGACCAGGGAGAAGTCGTAGGCGCTCTGGGCGAGGGCCTGGAAGGCCAGCGCCAGGACCAGGAGCATCCAGGCCGGTCCTCCGACTCGTCGAGGCAGCGCAAGACGCCGGATCCTGGCTTGCTGGCCGGGCTGATCGACGCAAACGCTTTCGTGGATGAAGGACTCTCGCTCGGACATAGACGGTCTCCTCTGGGGAAAATCCCTGACTGGTCAAGGTTGCTGGATCAGGCCTGGACACTGGAATACTGCGGGTAGTTGGTCGGGAGGCCCACGGACTTGTGGTGGTTTCCCTGGCAGTAGATCGTGAAGACCTCCAGATTGACCCCCAACTCGTAGCTGGCGGAAATGGTGTCCTTCCCCGCGGTGGGACAATTGGGAATCACCCGAAGGTAGTTGGGCGTGAGAAGCGATATCGTCTTCGGATAGCGGCCGTCATAGTCGGTGCTGTACATCTCCAGCGCTGTAGCCGTGTTCTTCAGGTTGGAATGGCACTCTGGTAGATTCGCCTCCTCGGTCAGGCGCTGCTCAAACCTGGCCCGGTCGGCCTCGATGGTGTGAAAGTCCGAGGTTGTAACAAGAACCTTGCCATCGGGGGCGACCTCGAAGGCAGAAACAGAACGCCACTTTCGAGGCGCACCGGCCACGGCTCCCCCCGGCCTGGCAGTGGCCACCCAGGCCTTCAGCTCGGCGGCATCCAGGACCTTGTCGTTGTTCTGATCGGTCTCGTGGAGAAGCGCAACGCGGCGAACCTCGCCCGCATCGGTATCGTTCCACTGGCCATGGGCCCAATACTGCAGCTTGTTGCCGTGCTTTCGCATCCTGAGCGCGACCAGCGAAAAAACCGCTTCTCCGTCGGGCCCCGTGACCTACTGCTCCACCTCGGCGATTGGCCGCAGCACGGTCTGCGAGACCACCGGCACCGCCAGCAGGCTCAAAGCGGCAAAACCCAGTACCCATCGAGAAATCTTCACGCGACGACCTGCCCTCCCCTGGTTATGGACGGTCTGTTCGCATCTCTCCTTGCAGGATTCCTTCAACCTGACGCGCCGCGCGTTCTGGCGAAAAGAAGCCGGTAGCCTCAGTCGGCGAAGTGAAGGCCCCCGTCGCAAGAGTCAGAAAGACGAGCTATGGACTCTCAGAGTTTCCAACTCCCGGAGGGCCACGCCTGGAGCGCCCGGCCGGGATACAACTACCTGGTCCTGGATCGAGGAGCAGCCCGCTTCGAGATCCCGGCGGACTGGCACATCGAGCTAACTCCCAGATCGCTCAAGGTCACCGACGCGCCTCCCCCCGACGATGAGTGCTGCCTGGAGGTTTCATTGCAGCGGATCCCCGTCGAGCCTGAGCGGGTTCCCATACGAAAGCTCCTGCTGGCCGCGCTGGAGAAGCCCGATTGCGATCCGCCGGTGGAGATCCGGCGCCATAATCTGCGGCTTGCCTGGACCGAGAGGCGCTTCCTGGATCCTGGCCAGAATCAGCCCGCCCGGGCGCGCACGGCCCTGGCGCTAGCGCGTGGCCTGCAGCTCCTGATCACGTTCGCGTTCTGGGAGCACGACCACGAGCGGGTGGCCGAGCCCTGGCAGGTCGTCCTCGAGACGCTCAAGATGGGCGTGCACATTCCCGATCCGCTCACGGGGCGGGAGATTGACCCCACTCTGCAGTGAGCGCAGAACCTCCACAGTGGTCAAGACCTGAGGAGGCTGTTTTCGCAGAAGACCCTGGAGAGTGAGTCGTAACAGCATTCGCACGTTCGATTCTTGAACCGGCGGTTCATAAATCGTAAGTGCGTTCGCCACCCAGGGGCGAGCGATACCCGCCGGTCCCCGGTCAGCCGGGCGTTGCGCGGCAGCGTGACCGGAGTCTGCTGCGCGACTCAGGCCCTTTCCACGTCCGCGCCATTTACCAGAGCGTAGGCACTCCGTACTGGACGATCTGCCGATCAGGAGTCAGAATGACCAGGCCCTGGAGAAGCGCCTGACAAACCAGCATTCGGTCGAACGGGTCCTTGTGAAGATCGGGAAGCTTGGCGACGTGCAGGGCTTCGCGTTCAACCAGCGGCAGGGCCTCGACCCCCATCCTCTGCCGCAGGCTTCCAACATACAGATCTGGAGCCGCTGGCAGCGGCAGCTTGCCGAGCCTGAATTTTACCGCGATCTCCCACGCGGAGACCGAGCTGAGCATGACCTCATTGGCTTCGGCCAGGTACGCTTCGCGGCACGCGGGTGAGGCCGCAGGGTCGCCCTCCGCCAACCAGAGGAAGGCACAGGTATCCAAGAGCAGCCTCACTGCGGATTGGTGAACGACTCCAGGATGTCAGCTGGGAGCTGGTCGTTAAAGTCGTCGGGTACGCGAAACTCTCCCCGCGCGACGCCAATGCGGCGTTCGGCGTGCTTTGACGGCAACAGGCGGATCTCGGCTACGGGCACGTTGCGACGGCAAAGAATGATCACTTCCTCTGGCTTCAGGCGGTTGATGTAGCCCGACAGGTTGGTCTTTGCCTCGTGCATGTTCAGATAGTACATGGTTTCATAGTAAATCAAGAAGTGAACTAAGTAAACGCAATCCGGGGCTTTTGCTCTGACCGCTGAGCTGGTACCTCGGACGCAGAGCCCGCTCGGCGTAGGGCACGGCGAGGTGCACTGGTTCGTGAACGGCTTTGCGCTGCTTCCATCCTCGGGATCTGCGGGATGATCGCGTTCTACGGCTACGACGGCTTTCTCTATTCGATCGGCTACCTGGCGGGCTGGAGGTGGCGCTTTCCGTGGTGGCCGCAGGTCCGGCGGGTGGAAATGACCAGCGTCGGCTCTGCGCAGGCCGAAACGTCTCGATCGCTCGGCCCCGCCAGGAGTGACCCAAAGCCCTGCGAATCGGAACGGATGCACCAGCTCTACGCCTGGTCGGCTCCCGACCGCAAGACCCTGCTCACCCTGCCCGCCGATCCCGATGGGCCCTGCCGGCTGGCCCTGGTGGCCGCCAACCAGGAAGAGCTGGACAGCAAGCTGGCCCTGGCCGCCCGCCGTCTGGCCGAGAGTCCGGCCCCCCGCTGGCGGCACCGCTCGGGCATCTTCTTCGCTGACCTGAACGAGCAGCCCGGGGGTGAGCCGGTGGCCTTTCTTTTCCCCGGTCAGGGCTCGGAGTATGCCGGCATGCTCGGCGATGCCCGGCGCGAGCTGCCCACCGTGGCAGCCTGGCTCGACGAGCTCGACCAGGCCTGGGGCGAGCCGCGCCCGAGCAGGTTTTTCGAGAGCGATGCCGGGCCAGCCGGGGTCGACCTGGGCGGGGTGCTGACCACCACCACGGGCCTGGCCCTGGCTCAGGCGCTGAGCGAGCTGGGGGTGCCGGTATCGGCCATGGCCGGGCCCAGCTCGGGCGAGAACGCCGCCCTGATCGCGGCCGGAGCCATGGCCTTTGAGAGCCGAGGGCAGCTCTTCGAGCTGCTCCACAGCCTGTTCACCCACGGAAACCAGGCCGAGCGGCAGGGCCGCGCCCCCGAGGCCGACTTCCTGGCTGTCTCGATGGACGATCGCGGCCCGCTGCGAGAAGTGCTCGAGCGTTTCCCCGACCAGCTCTGGGTGGCCCTGGACAACTGCCCCCGCCAGCTGGTGCTGGCCGGCACCAGCCAGGCGATCCTGGCCGCCGAGGCCCGCCTGGCGCAAAGCGGCGCCTTTTCGTTCCGCCTGCCCTTCCGGCGGGCCTATCACACTCCGCTCTATGCCCCGGTGGCGCGCGACCTGGAGCGCGAGGTCTATCCCCGGCTGCCCATGGCAACGCCCCAGATCCCCGTTTACTCCTGCTCGCGGGCCGAGCCCTATCCCGAGGACCCCGACGCCATCCGGGCTCTGGCAGCCGAGCAGTGGGGCACCACGGTGCGCTTTCGCGAGACGCTGCTGCGCATGCATCAAGACGGTATCCGGCACTTCATCGAGGTGGGCCCGGGCGGGCGGCTGGCCGGCTTCGTGCGCGATACCCTGCGTGCCTTACCCCACAGCGCCTGGACCACGGCCGCCGAAGGACGCTCAGAGATAGTGCAGTTGCTGGAGGTTGCCGCCTTCCTCTACTGCGAAGGCCCGGCTCGAGCCGTTCCACCCGCCTCCCATGCGCGTGGGTCGCTGCTCTCCTCGTGCGAGCCTGACGCCGACGGCCTGAATGCCTGCATCGAGCTCTCGCCCGAGCGGCACGGCTTTCTGCTCGACCACCGGCTTGGCCAGCTGCCGGTGGTGCCCTTCAGCTTCGCCCTGGAGCTGGCGGCCGAGGCTGCGGTGCAGCTACAGGGGGGCGTGGCGGTCGCGGTCGAGAACGCCCGCAGCCTGCGCTGGCTGGCCCTGGACGAAGACTCGTTGCGAGTCGACCTGCGCGCTCGCCCGGACGGCCTCGGCCGGGTGGCGGTCGAGCTCTTCGATCAGGGTCAGCTGGCGTTCAGCTGCCAGGTGCTTCTGGCTGAAGGCTACCCCGAGCCTCCGCCGCCCCTGGGCGAGCTACCCGGACAGAGCCTGCCCCTGCAGCTCGATGCTCGCGCTTACAACAGCTCGCTCTTTCACGGAGAGGGCCTCCTCTCGCTGTGGAGGGCCCGCTCGGCCACCACCGAGGGGATCGAGGTGGACGTTCGGGTTCCCTCCAGCCACCACGATCCGTGGCTTTTGCCCGCCGATACCCTGGACGGGGCGGGCCACCTGGCTGCCTACTGGTTCTTGCAGCAGAGCCAGCGGCGCTTCTGGCTCTTTCCGGTGGCGGTGGAGCGGCTCTGGCTCTTTGGTCCGCCCCCGCCTCCCCGCACGGTGCTGACCTGTCGCCTGGTGCTGAAGAGTCCGGGGACGGCCGACCTGGACTGGATCGACGCCTCGGGCCGAGTGGCCATGCGCATGCAGGGCTTTAGCTTCGTGTGGGACAAGTACCCGCCCCACGTCTACGACTGGCTCCATTACCCCGAGCGGGGAAGGCGCCTTTCGCAAGAGTGCGAGGGGGGACGCTGCCTGCAGCTGCCCCCTGACTATCTGGAGAGCACCGGAGGCATCTGGCGCCGGGCCCTGGCCAGACGGGCTTTGACTGCCCGCGAGCGGCGCCAGGCAAGCTGGCCCCTGGGCGCCTGGATCGCCGCCAAGGAGGCAGCCCAGGAGCTGGCCGCGCGGCGCGGGGCCGCCCTCGAGCTCGACCAGATCGAGCTTCTGCCCGACCCTCAGGGACGACCCGTTGTGCACGGTCCGGCCGTGATCAGCTCGCTCGAGGTCCGCCTGGCGGGGGACCAGGTGCAGGTGGAACCCGAGCGAGGGGTCGTCCAGTCTCGATAGGAGAACCTTCACCGGACGCGAAGGGGCGGGCAAATTTCGAGGAGGATCCCGTGAAACCCGACAAGGACCAGTTGCAGCGCTCCATCCTGGACATCCTGACCGAGATGACCGGCGACTGGGAGCTAGAGGAGCCCCTCACGCCCGCCAGCACCCTGTCGGCCGACCTGGGCTTCTCTTCCGTGGACTTGCTCGAGCTGCTGGCGGCCCTGGACATGAAGCTGGGCCGCAAGCTGCGTTACGAGCTTTTGCTGGTGCAGGACGGCCAGTTCCGCCGCGACCTTTCGGTGGACGACCTGGCCTCTTTCGTGGACGGCCACTACGAGGACGTGGTGGGCGCCAACCCGGTCGCAATGTGAAATTGCTCTTCTACGCCCACGTGCTGCTGGGGCTGGGCCACGTCTCGCGGGCCCGGGCCATCGCTGAAGCAGCCGCCCGCATGGGAGCGCGCTGCGCCCTTCTGGCCAGCGGGCTGGTCGAGAGCCTGAGTCCCCGCCCAGGGGTGGAGCTCTTGAAGCTGCCCTCAGCGGTGCAACGCGAGAACCTGGCTGAGCGGCGCGCTCTGGTGCGCGACACCATCTGCCAATGGCAGCCCGACCGGGTGCTGGTCGATCACCTGGGGCTGGGTCTGGAAGGCGAGCTGGTGGATACCCTGCTCGAATCCGAGGCGTGCTTCGTCTGGGGCCTGCCCTACGCCTCGCCCGGCACGCGTCCGCGCAACCCCCGCCTGCGGGCCGCCCTGAACCGCTATGAGGCGGCCCTGGCCTACACCGACCCGGGCTGGTGCGATCCCTTCGCGCACGAGGAGCTGCTGCCCTCAAACCGCAGCTACTCCGGCGTGATCGCGCGCGCACCAGAGGATCCCGGTCCACCTTCCGACCCGCCTCTGGTGGTGGCCCTGGCCGGCGCCGGAGCCGGCGGGGCTGAGCTCTTCGCCTGGGTGCGCGAGGGCCTGCGCGGAAGGGCCCGCCTGCGGGTGGTGCTGGGCCCTTTGAGCGACGCGCGGATCTCCAGTGAGCCCGACCTGGAGGTTCTGGCCGAAGGGGCGGCCGAGCAGAGCCTGCGGGGAGCCTCGCTGGTGGTGGCCCGGGCTGGCTACAACACGGCCTACACCCTGGCTCAAAGCGCTCTGCCGGTGGTGCTGGCCCCGCTGGATACCCCTCAATCGGGGGCCGAGCAGCTCGAGCGGGCCGAAGCCCTGGCCCGATTGCCCGGGATCTGGTGTGCACATGACAGCGACCCCTCGGTGCTCCACGAGGCCCTGGCTTGGCGCGGAACGCGCCAGCTCCCCTTCCGAGTGGACGGGGCCGAGAGGGCCGCCCGCATTTTGCTGGAGTCGTCCATTTGAAACGGGTCTACGTCGTGTGCGACGACTTCGGCCTGACCGAGGGAGTCAACCGGGGCATCATCCAGGCCATTCAGCACGGCTGCGTCACCGCAACCAGCGCCATGATGTGCGGCCAGGAGTCGGCCGAGCTGACCGCCCGGATGGGCGGAGCCATCGAAGGCCACATCGGGCTTCACCTGCAGCTCACCGATGGCACGCCCTGCTTGCCGCCCGAGCAGATCCCCTCGCTGGTGGGCCCCGACGGGCGCTTCCCGCGCTCGTGGCGCAACCTGGGACAGCTCGACTCGCGCGAGATCCTGGCCGAGTGGCAGGCCCAGTATGAGCGGCTCGCGGGCATGGACATCCGGCCCACCCACCTGGACGTGCACCACAACCTGCACCGCAACCCCATGGTCACCAAGGCTTACTGCGTGGTGGCCCGCCGCTGGCGCCTGCCGGCCCGCAGCGGGCACTACATCCTGGCCCGCGAGCTGGTGCGCCACCGGGTCACCTGCGCCGACGCCTCGGTGCTGGAGTGGTTCGGGGGCGAGCTGAGCGTGGACAGTCTGGTGCGCTCGGCGGAGCTGGCCCTGAGCGAGCTGAAGGGGGGCCAGGGCACCATCGAGCTGGCCTGCCACGTGGGCTACGTCGACCAGGCGCTGCGCGAGCGCTCGACCTACGTCGAGCAGCGCGAGGCCGAGCTGGCGGTATTGTGCGATCCTTCGCTGCCTGATCGGCTCCAGGCCGCGGGCATCGAGCTGGTGCATCCGGAGGTGCTCTTGTCATGACGGGATTTGCCCTGCTGGGCTGCGGGCGGGTGGCCCCCTGCCACGCCGACGCCTTCGCCCTGCTCGATGGCGTGGAGCTGCGCTGGGCCTGCGACCTGGTCGAGGAGCAGGCTCGCGAGCTGGCCGCGCGCTTTGGCTTTGAGCGCGTCAGCACCGACCCGTCTGAGGTCTTCAGCGACCCCGAGGTCTCGCTGGTGGCCCTGGCCCTCCCCCACCACCTGCACGCCCCGCTGGCGCTTCAGGCCCTTCAGGCCGGCAAGCATGTGCTGGTGGAGAAGCCCTTTTCGATCCAGGTCGCGGAGGGCCGCGAGGTGGTGGAGCAGGCCCGCGCCCTGGGTAGGGTGGCTGCTCCCGTCTCGCAGCACCGCTTCGACGAGGCGCTGGTGCTGATCCGCGAGCTGGTGCAGAGCGAGGCCCTGGGCCGACTCCACCTGGTGCGGGCCCACCTGGAATGCTTCCGCACCCCCGACTACTACGCCGGCTGGCGCGGCAAGTGGGCCACCGAGGGGGGCTCGGTGCTGATCAACCAGGCTTACCATGTGGCCGACCAGCTGCTCTGGATGGCCGGCCCGGTGCGCGAGGTGACCGGCCGCATGACCACCTTCGCGCAGCACATGGAAACCGAGGACGCCCTGGTGGCCTCGCTGTTCTTCGAAAGCGGAGCGCTGGGGGCGCTGAGCGTCAACGGGGCCAGCGGCTCTTTGTGGGACAGCTACCTGGAGCTTTGCGGCAGCCACGGAGCCATCGCCTACGATCTGGCCTATCCCAACAAGATCCACCGCCTGCGCTTGCAGAGCCGAAAGCTCTGGAAGAGCAGCCAGGCGCGCTTTGACGAGCTGGCCGCCAACGCCCCTCCCCCCCCGCCGTCACTGGCCTACTATGGCATCACCCACCGCCAGCAGGCGGCCGATTTCCTCGCCAGCACACGGGGCTCGGTCTCGCGGGGAGCCAGCGCCGAGGAGGCCTTGCAGGCCGTGGACCTGATCCAGCGGATTTATCGGGCATGTCGGATGTAACCCCCGAGGATATCGAAGCCGTCAGCAAACTGCTGGCCACCGGCGTTCTGTCGGTGCCCGTCGGCGGCATCCTGACGCGCTTTGAGAAGCGCTTTGCGCAGTTTGCCGGCAATCGCCACGCGGTGGCCTTCTGCAACGGAACCGCCTCGATCTACGCCGCCCTGTGGGCCTGCGGAGTCGAGGCCGGAGACGACGTGGCCGTGTGCGACTACGGCTTTCATGGCATGGCCGCGGCCGTGGTCAGCCTGGGGGCGCGGGTGGTGCCGGTAGACTGCCTCGAGGGCAGCCTGACCATGGATGCTGCCGATCTGGTGCGGGCTCGCACTCCCCGCATGAAGGCCGTGCTGGTCCACAACCCGTGGGGCGTGCCGGCCGACTGGCGCTCGCTGCGGGCGGCCTGCCCCGACCTGCCCCTTATCTCCGATGCCTCCCACGCCCACGGCGCCACCTACGACGGGCAGCCGCTGGGTGCCCAGGCCACCATCACCTGCTGGTCGCTGGGCTACCAGAAGCTGATCTCGGGCGGCGAGCTGGGAGCGGCCACGACCGACGATCCGGAGCTGGCCGACCGCATGATGCTGCTCGGTCACCCCAACCGGGTGCCCCGCGAGCTGATCGGCACCTCCTGGCAGGGCAACGCGGTGGGGTTGAAGCTGCGCCCCCACCCGGTGGCCCTGACCCTGGCCATGGGCCAGCTCAAGCGCTTCGACCACAAGCTGGCCTGGCTGCGCCACGCCTGCTCGCTGCGCGAGCGGGAGGTGGTGGAGCAAACCGGTCTGGTCCCCCAGGCCGTGCCCGCCGGGGCCGAGCGCTCCTACTGGCGGTTGGTGTTCCACGGGGGTCCGCGCGAGGGCTGGCCGGGCGAGCCCAACCACTACTGGCCGCCCCTGCAGCGCCAGTCCCTCTTCGAATGGCCATCGCGACGCGAGTTGGTGCTGCGACGCGCCTGCCCCACGCTGGAGCGCGTGGTGCCGGGGCTGGTCACGCTGCCGACTCCGACCCTGTGAACAATGAAGGTATTATCTTTAAAAATCAAGAAATATTAAAATAGTGATTCAACGTTTCCTAAGACTTCCTCAAGCTCCCGAGGACAGCTTCTTTCTCTGGGGGCCCCGCCAGACCGGCAAGAGCTGGATGCTCAGGAACAGCTATCCCCACGCCACCTTCCGCGATCTGCTCCAGAGTGAGCTCTTCGTGCGCTACACTCGGACCCCCGAACGACTGCGCGAAGAGCTGGCAGAACTGAAGCCGGGGACCCTGGTGGTGCTGGATGAGATCCAGAAAGTACCGGCCCTGCTCGACGAGGTTCACTGGATGATCGAGAATCGAGGCCTGGTTTTCGTGCTGTGCGGCTCGAGCGCGCGCAAGCTGAGGCGAGGCCACGCCAACCTGCTGGGAGGCAGGGCTATACGTTTCGAGCTCTTCGGACTTGTCTCCTCAGAGCTGGGTCCGGAGTTCGATCTGACTCGCGCCCTGAATCACGGTTATCTGCCGCGCCACTACCTGGCCACACAGCCACGCCAGCGCTTGCGCGCTTACGTGAGCGATTATCTGAAGGAGGAGGTCGCGGCTGAAGGGCTGGTGCGCAACCTGCCCGCCTTCGCGGACTTTCTCCGCTCAGCCAGTCTCTCGGATACCCAGACGGTGAACTTCGTCAACATCGCCCGAGACTGCGCCGTCACCAGTCCAACCGTGCGCGAGTACTTTCAAATCCTGGTGGACACACTGCTCGGGCGCTTCCTGCCGGCCTTCACGCGCCGCCCCCGCCGCAGAGTGCAGATGGCTCCGAAGTTCTACTTCGCGGATGTGGGAGTCGTGAACATTCTGGCCAAACGTGGTCAGCTCGAGGCCGGAGGGGAGCTGTACGGCAAGGCTCTCGAGAACTGGGTGTCCCACGAGCTCTGGGCCTACAGCTCCTACACAGAGCGATATGACGAGCTTTCCTTCTGGCGGCTCCACTCTGGCGCTGAGGTAGACTTCGTGCTCAACGACGCCGAACTGGCCCTGGAGGTCAAAGCCTCCCGGTCGATCACCAACCAGCACTTGAAGGGCCTGCGCGAGTTTCGCCAGGAATACCCCGAGGTCGGCCAGCTCGTGCTGGTCTGCCTCGAAACGGAGCCGCGCCGCACCCAGGACGGTATCAGCATCTTGCCGGTGGCAGAATTCGCCCGCCGACTGTGGGCTGGCGATCTCTATCAGTAAAAGAAGAAGGCCAGCCCGATGATGACGTAAAGGGCCAGAAGCTGGGCCCCCTCGTACCAGGTAAAGGCGTTGTCGGAGCTATGGGCGGTCACGGTCACGACCGCCAGGGCCACCGATAGCACCTCCAGGGGCGAGAAGTTCAAGTTGAGCGGATGCGGCGTGAAGCGACTGGCGATCACCAGCACCGGGGCCACGAAGAGAGCCACCTGCAGAGCCGCCCCGGTGGCCACCCGGAAGGCCAGGTCGAGCTTGTTCTTCCAGGCCATCTGGATGGCCGAGGAGTAATCGGCGGCGTTGCCCACCAGCGCCAGCCCCACCACGCCCATGAAGAGCGGGGGCAGGTGATAGGCGTCCACCAGGCTGTCGGTGGCGTCGACGAGCTGCTCGCTCAGGACCACCACCAGAGCCACGCAGCCGGCGATCCAGGCGATGGCCTTGCGCGGCGAGGCGTGAGCGCGGAGTCTGGCTAGCTCGATTTTTACGCTCAGCTTGACGCTGTCCTTGAGCTGCTCGGAGTGGGTGCGAAACATGAAGATCAAGCTCAAAGCGTAGACCAGCAATAGAGTTGCCGCGGTGCCCAGGCTGAGATTCTCGATGCGCTGGCTGACCGGGTCGGCTCCGAGCGGTGGGGGCAGGGCCGCAAAGACCGCCGGGAAGAGCAGGGCGGCCACTACCAGCGTGAGGGTGCCCAGGTTGGCGGCCGCGCCCAGAGGGTGCAGGTTGAGGAACTTGTAGCGCAACCCTCCCACGACCGCGCTCAAACCAAGCACGAGCAGCAGGTTGGCCAGGATGGAGCCGGACAGGGTGGCCTTTACCACGTCCAGCAGCCCCTTGTTCAGAGCCACGAACAGGATCACCAGCTCGGGGGCGTTGCCGAAGGTGGCGTTGAGCAGTGCCCCCGGGCCCGGGCCAAGGTGCTCGGCCAGGTCCTCCGAGGCCCGGGCCAGGGCCGAGCCGAGGGGCAGCATGCACAGCCCCGAGAGGATGAACACCAGCCATGGCGGCGCCTCGAGCCGGTCGGCAAGGATCGCCCCGACCGTCAGCAGCCCTAGAAGGATCAGTCCACGCTGGCTGAGCACGGCGGCCGGCTTCGCATTCTGGGCCGGCAACCCTGTTTTCAGGCAACTGCTCGGGCAATGGCCTGCTTGACCCAGTCGATGGACCTCGTCCTTGCGCCGTCCGACCGCCTGCGCTATCCTTAACCCGTGACGCTTCTGCACGTTCATCAGCGCCAATTCACCGTGGACGAATACAACCGCATGGCCGAAACCGGCGTGCTCCGGGAGGGGGAGCGTGTCGAGCTGATCGAGGGGGTCATCGTTCCTTTGAGCGCACACAATCCGACCCACAGCGACGCCGTGGCCTCGACGACCACGGTGCTGGTCATCGCATTTGGCAAGGACCACTTCGTCCGGGTTCAACTCCCTCTCGAGGTTTCGGGGATCAGCGAGCCTGAGCCCGACTTCACCGTGGTGCCCCGAAAAGGAGCCCGCATGGGCCAGCGTCAACCCTGCTGGGCGCCGCTGGTCATCGAGGTGGCCAACACCTCTCTGGCCTATGATCGCACCGAGAAGGCCAGCCTGTACGCCCGAGCTCAAATCCCCGACTACTGGATCCTGAACGTAGCCGACCGCCAGGTCGAGGTTTACAGGGAACCGGCCGAGGACCCTTCGGGTTTCTTCGGCTGGAAGTATCAGAGCCTGACGATTCTGCGACCAGGCCAGACCGTGACCCCTTGCGCCCTTACTGCCGCTCCGCTCGACGTGGAGGAGATGCTGGGCTAACTCAGTCCTCGATCTGGGCCTCAGTCAATCCCGCGGAGCGACCTCCGGGACCAGGGCGGGCGAGGAGATTGCAGTCGATCACAATCGCAGGCTGCACAGCAGGCGAATCGACCACAACTACCTGGCGAACAAGAACGGCCGGCTTCTCAGCCGGCCGTTCTTGTTGTCGCTCCCTACTTCACGAAGAGCAACTCGCGGTAGGAGGGCAGCGGCCAGAGGTCGGCCGAGACGCGGGTCTCGAGCTCGTCCGCCAGCGCGCGCACCTGCTGCATGAGGGGCAGTACCTTTTCTTTCATGTACTTCGCGTACTTGAGGTGGTCGTGCTCATGGTGGTCGTCAGCCCTGTCGAGCTTGTCCAGTGTCTGGGTGTAGCGCTCGACGAGGTCCACGAACTCCTTGAGCGCCTTGCGCTGCTGGGGAACCTTCACCCCGGCGGCCTCGGTCGCGCTCACGGCCTGGGCCAGCGCCGTCTGGTGAGCCAGAGCGGCGCCCAGGATGTTCTGGCGGCCGATCAGCACCATGGCCTCAGACTCGATCAGAAGCTCCTTGGCGTACTTCTCCATGAAGATGTGCACGCGGCTCTCAACCTCTTCGCGCGTCAACACCTTGAACTTCTCGAACAGCTTGACGTTCTTGTCGCTGCCAAGGGCGGGGATGGCCGTGGTGCAGTCTTTGAGGTTGGGCAAGCCGCGCTTCTTGGCCTCGGCGTGCCACTCCTCGCTGTAGTTGTCACCGCCGAAGATGATCCGCTTGTGCTTGCGGATGATCTCCTGCATCACCTTCTGGGCCGCGTCCCGCTTGGCCTTGGGGCTGGAGTCAGGCTTGCAGCGCTTCTCCAACTCGTTGGCGATGGCGTTCAGCGAGTCGGCGACGATCGTGTTCAGCACCGTGTTCGGCCAGGCCACCGACTGCGACGAGCCCACCGCCCGGAACTCGAACTTGTTGCCGGTGAAGGCAAACGGCGAGGTTCGGTTGCGATCACCCGAGTCGCGAGGGATCTGAGGCAGGGTCCTGGAGCCCAGGTCCAGCGTTCCGCCCTTGAGCGTGCGAGCGCTGGTGCCCTTCTCGAGCTGCTCGACGATGTCGGTCAGCATGTCGCCCAGGAAGATCGACATGATAGCGGGTGGCGCTTCGTTGGCTCCCAGGCGATGGTCGTTGCCCGAGCTCGCCACCGAAGAGCGCAACAGGTCGCCATGCATATCCACGGCCCGGATGACAGCGCACAAGAAGAGCAAGAACAACGTGTTGGTGTGGGTATCGTCTTGCGGGTCGAGCAGGTTGTGGCCCGTGTTGGTGACCATGGACCAGTTGTTGTGCTTGCCCGAGCCGTTGACTCCGGCGAACGGCTTTTCGTGCAGCAGCACCTGCATCCCGTAGCGCGGAGCCACGCGCCGGAGCGTTTCCATGGTGAGCATCTGGTGGTCGCAGGCCACATTGGTGGTCTCGAAAATGGGCGCGATCTCGAACTGGCCCGGGGCCACCTCATTGTGGCGCGTCTTGACCGGCACGCCCACGCGATAGAGCTCGCGCTCCACCTCGGCCATGAAGGCCAGCACCCGAGGCGGGATAGAGCCGAAGTAGTGATCTTCCATCTGCTGGCCCTTGGGGGGCTTGGCGCCAAACAGCGTGCGCTCGCAGGTGACGAGATCGGGGCGGGCATAGTAAAGGTGGCGGTCCACCAGGAAATACTCCTGCTCGCAACCGAGCGTGGTGACCACCCGGGTCACCCCTTCGGCGGCGTCGAACATCTTGAGGATGCGGATGGCGTGGTGCGAGACCGCATCCATCGAGCGCAGCAACGGGGTCTTGTGGTCGAGCGCGTGGCCGGTCCAGGAGACGAAGGCGGTGGGGATCACGAGGGTCACGTGGTTTTTTCCCCGCATCAGGAAGGCCGGGCTGGTCGGGTCCCAGGCCGTGTAGCCGCGAGCTTCGAAGGTGGCCCGCAGGCCGCCGGATGGGAAGCTGGAGGCATCGGGCTCGCCCTTGGTAAGCTCGGAGCCGCTCAGGCTGAAGTGCATGCCGCCGTGGCTGTCGGGCACGATGAAGCTGTCGTGCTTCTCTGCCGTGCTGCCGGTCAGGGGCTGGAACCAGTGAGTATAGTGGGTGGCCCCGTTCTCGATAGCCCAGTCTTTCATGGCCGAGGCGATCGCATCGGCCACGTCGCTCGAGAGCGGATGACCCGACTCGAAGGTGCTCATGAACTTCTTGAACACGTTCTTGGGCAGGCGCTGGCGCATCTCGCCGATACTGAACACGTCGGCGGCGTAGAACTGATCGACGCGCTCGGGCTTCTTGCCGTTGGCGGCGGTTTCGCCGTTCCAGGAGTGCGCGGCCGATACGGCGTGGCTTCTTGTTTCGGTGCTATGGTGCATGATGAGCTCCCCGGTCAGATTGATCTGGCTCGCCGCCAGGAACTGCAAGGGCCTGAATTCTTGGATTCTGGCCGGCAAGGTCGCCCCTTTCGCTACTCTCTCCTCTCGCTCCTGTCGAGGGGTGAGCATTTTTTTCTAAACAGGCCCGAAAACCAGAAATAGTTTAGCCACGGGAAAGGAAGGACAGAAATAACTTAAGAAAAACATCCCAGGAGGCCGGAGAGGAGTGTTCGAACCTTCAGGCAAGAGCGAGTCGTGCCGGGCGCACTGCTTCGCGTGGCCAGGTCGGCGCTGGGAATCCCGAACCGGATGCGTTATCCGAGCCGTTCAACGAGCCGGGATCAACTCCGGCGACTCCCAGTAGTAGACCACCGCATCCTTCCCGATGAAGTCGACCCCCAGAGCCCGGCCCGCAGACCAACAGCCGATGTCAGCCTCGGTGGGCGCCACCGGATAGGCCTTGAGTCTCTGACCGTGAGGCTGGCCGATGTGGGCTCCCGGTGTTCCATTGAAGGGCATCTCCCGGGCCTGGGCGGGTGGGTCCAGATTCCGCAGGAACGAAGCCAGCAGGAAGCCCGGGGGGCCGTAGCGCTCGAGAGCGGTGCCGGGCTCGGGAGGAGCCCCCTCTTCCTCGACCACCGAGGTCAAAGCCCCTCGAGCGAGGTCGAGGGCCAACCCGGGCCGATTCGACCGATTCAAAAAGACCGGCTGACCGCCAACGCGGTAGAGGCCCGAGGGAGCATAGTCGAGCGTCTCCTTGCCCAGCGGTCGAAAGCTCTTTCCATCCCACAGCAAGGCGAGAACGCCGTCACTCTCAGAGTCGTGGGTCCCATTGACGCGATAAGCGGGCTGGCGATCGAATCGACCCAGAACGAGCCAGAGCTGCTGCCGCTCATTCAATGCATAAAATGGGACCAGCCGGCCGCTAGAGGCTCCAAACCGGGCGGCCGAAGGCAGTTCTTGGACCTCACGTTGCTTCCCCGTCTTTCGGTCAAGCCGGGTGACAGAGCTCAGTTGGGCGAGGTAGACCGAGTCGCCTCGGGTAAAGGCCGAGACCTGGTAGCTGAGCCCCTGGATAGGCACCCGGGCCGACCAGAGCGGCTCGACCCGGGGCTGGCGACGGGCATCATAGCCGGGGGTGCGCGGCGTTGCTGGAGGAGGTTGGGTGACACGCGGCCGCTCGGTCTGCGTTCTGGTCTGCGTTCTGGGCCAGAAGGTCAACGCCAGCAGAGCGACCAGGGTCACGGCTCCCCAGGGGGCCAACCTCCTGATGAGTCGGGCCGACTTCTCGAATTCCAAGCAGGGCGATCAGGGCCCGACCACTCCCAGCTCTGCCACTCTGACTCCAGGGGGCACTTCGTTCCACGACAGCACCGCCAGGGCGGGAAGGCTGCGCTCGGTGATGGAGCGCACCAGCGCTCTGACGTGGGGTGAGGTCATCAGAACCTGGGGAACCTGGGGAGCGTCGGGAGTGCGAAAGAGTGGCAGCGCCTCGCCCAAACGCTGAACCAGGTGCTCGTAGAGGGGAAGATTGGGCAGGGGAAACCGGCCCTGCTCGGTGGCCTGACTCGATTCAAAAACTCGGCTCTCGAGGTCGGGGTGCATGGCCAGCACATTCAGCCGTCCCTGCCGGGTCAGCCGCCGGCAGATGCTGCGCGACAACTCACGGCGCGCGTGCTCAGTCAGGGTATCCACCCGGTTGCCAAGCCGCAGGTTGCGCAGCAACACTTCCAGGATCCGCCGCATATCTCGGATCGGCACGAGCTCGCTCAAAAGGCTCTGCAGCACCTCTTGCAAGGCCGACCAGCTCAGCCTGGCGGGGACGAGCTCTTCCACCACCAGGGGGTCGGTGCGGTGCACCCGCTCAACCAGGCGCTTCACCTGCTCAAGGCTCAAGAGATCGCCGGAGCGGCGCAGGATCACCTGGTTGAGCTGGACCAGGATGGCCACGATCACCAGGTCGACCACCTCACAACCAAGCTCAATGGCTTTCGGCTCCTGGTCGGGCTTGATCCACAGGCCCAGCGGGCTGCGCTCGACGGCCGAGCTCTCCAGCTCACGTAAGGCCTCTTCGCTCCCCCTGGCCAGGAAGAGGTCGAAGCTCGCCTGACCGCGGGCGGTAACCTCCTCGTGAAGATCGATCGTCCAGGCCAGCGGCGGCAGGCCGGGGTCGCACCACAGGAAGAGGCTCGGCAACTCGAAGCCGAGCTTCAGACGGCTGTGCCGTTGCAGCTCAGGATACCACTCCGGCAGTTCTTTGATCACGCGCGTCAGGCCGCTTCCCAGGCTCAGCCGCAGCGGCTCGACCCCGAGCTCATCCTCGTTGGGAGTAGGCGCCGTCTGGGGCACCCGCTCGAGCATTCCCAGGACGAACTCAGGGTCGAGCGTCACCACCAGGTTGATCGGGTCGTACACCATATCGACCCTCTGGAATCGCTCGCGCAGCTCGTCGAGAAACTCCTGCATGGGCACCGAGTCGGGATGGCGAGGGTCGTCGTCTGGCCAGGAATCCTCTTTCATGAGCGGCAAGGGCCTTCCCCGACGATTCAACCGATTCCTGGGAGGCGAACCCTCAGGAGCGCTTGCGCAGCCTGACTCCAGGGAGCTGGACGTAGCCGGCGGCATCCTCGAGCCCGCCGCCGGTCGACCCGCCCAACTCGTAGCGCGGACCTTCCTGCAGCATCACCTTGCGGGTCCCTTCGGGGCCCGAGTAGTAGGTTTCGAGCTCGGGGCTAACCCGACGAGGGCCGAAGAGTTGCTGGTGGGTGACCCAGGGCGTGATCTCGTGCCCGCTCTCGGTGACTACCCGGCCGTCCGCCTCGAGCTTTCCGCCCACCTCGACCACCTCCACGTGGCCTCCCTTCCAGGAATCGCCGATCTGGCGGAACTCATAGCCCTCAACGCTGCCGTCAGGCCGGATCACGTAGGTATCATGGAGCGCGCGCGAGGCGTCATGCTGCCAGCGGCGCTGCTCGAACTCGGCACCATCGTGGAAGGTCAGGCGGCCGAGCACTTCGGGCATCGGTCGGTTGAGCCGGCAACTGGAGCTCTCCCGCGCCTGGCGATAGACCGAGAGGAAGATGGTGCCGTCTCCCGGGTCGATCTCCTGCCCGAGACCGCTGTACTGACCCACGGCCAGGTTCTGTTTGCGCCCGTCGTAGCTCATGCCGGGGGCGCAGAGATAGCCTTCGCCCAGGTCGAGCAGCACGTCGGGAGAGCCGGTCTGTTTCAGGGTAATGGCCTTTGCAGCGAGGCCCTGGCGCCGCTCGGCGTGCAGCGAGAGGCCGCAGGCCAGATCAACCCGCTCGTCGACCTCGCGCATCCTGGTCTGGCTGGCCCAACCGCGGGCCTCGACCAGCTCCGAATCCTCGCTGTCGCGCAGAGCCAGGTTCGGGTCGAGGCAGGCCCGCTGAAATTCGGTGATCCGCGCGGAGCCCAGCACCAGCTCGGAGCCAGCCGGTCGGACCGAGTGGGATTGGTAGATCTCCTGGGGAGCCTCTTCGCGCAACGCCTGGCTCAGCGCCGAGATACGCTGAAGGCGCTGCTCGCGCTGGCGCAGCTCGGCTAGCTCGGCGTCGGTGAGTCTTCGTCCTCCACCAGATACGCTGCCAATCCGCATACTGCATCTTAGCGTGGGGGCCTTAAAGTCTCTTGAAGCGAACGGGTCAGACCCTGAGCTGAACCTCTCGCGCCACCTCGCCGGGCAGCCGCTCCCAGGGGCCCTCCCCGGCCACCACCTCGACCTCGCCCCTTCCTGCAGACCGGAGCTCGGCCTGCAAGAAGGCCACCCCGGCCTCGGCGGAGATGGGCTCGATGCCCCGCGCGCGGAAGGCGCGGTTGACCTCGTCCCCGGCCATGCCGGCGCCCGCCCAGGGCCCCCACGAGACCGAGACCACCCGGGCTCGCGGCCAGCGAGCCTGCATCTGGTAGGCCAGGCGGTTGAGCACCTCGTTGGCCAGGGCGTAGTCTCCCTGCCCCCGGTTGCCGAAGCGGCCGGCAGTGCTCGAAAAGAGCACCACCGCGCGCAGGCTCTCGGGCCGGAGCGATTCGAGCAGCACCTCGGCGGCGGCCACCTTGGTGGCCACCACCTCGTCGAAGCTCTCCATGGTCTTGTCGCCCACCAGTTTGTCGCGGATGATTCCGGCACCGTGCAGCACCGCGTCCAGGCGGCCGTACTTCTCATAGACCGAGTCAATGAGCGCAGCGAACGAGTGCCGATCGCGCACGTCGCAGACCCGATAGTCCACCGTCAGCCCGCGCCGGGTGAGAGACTCCAGGTGCTCGCGAATCTCACGCTGGCAGAGCAAGCTATTCAGGCGGGACTCCACCGCGGCCGGGGTCTCGCCCTGCGAGCGCTCGAGCAGCCAGGTCCGCAGCTTCTCGGGAGGCAGGGCGGGGATCTCCTCTCCGCTGAGCGGGGTGGTGCCCACGAGCACCAGGCGCATGCCCGCCCGCACCAGGCCCGAGAGGCACTGGAAGCTGATACCCCGGGCGCCGCCGGTGGCCAGCACCACAGCGCCGTCCGGAAGCTCGCCGTTGCCCGCAGCTGCAGCCGCCTTGACAGGCTTGAAGGCCAGGCGTCCCGAGCGGGGTAGACCCACCTCCAGGTCGCCCGAAGCGCTGGAAAGCTCCTCGACCACCTGCTCGGCCAGGCTGTCCGAGGACAGCTCGGCCTCGAAGTCGAGGGCCCGGGCCCAGAGCCCGGGCCACTCGGCCAGCAGGCACTTGAGCAGGGCCTGGCAGGCCGGCCCGAAGGGAGAGCCAGGGAGCTTACGCCCGAAGTGGCCGTCCAGGCCGGAGACCACCAGGATGCGCTTCAAGCCCTGGATGCGGCGCACGACCTGAAACAGGCTGCGCAGCTCGACCTGAAGGTCGCTCGAGCGCCCCACCGGGGCCAGGTGCACGAGCATGGCGGGAGGCCCGTGCTCTTGCACCAGGTCCTCCACCCGGGCCGCCAGGCGGGCCGGGTCGGCCAGCAGCCCGGAGGGTAGCACCAGGCAGCTCACCGCCCTCTCGCCCAGCCGGCTGACCAGGGCCTCGGCGGCGCCGACGGCGTCCTCGGTGATCCAGCACAGGCCCCGGGGCAGCTCTTCGCCGGCGGGGCGGGCGGTGGGCACGGCCTCCATCACGTAGCGGGCGCACGGTCGGGCGACGGGCTGCACCAGCTGTAGCACTGCCTGGGCCAGCCCGCGCAGGGTCTTGGTGCGGCTCAGGCGGTCGAGCTGGCCGTGCAGGACGCGCGGGTCGCTCAGGGTGGTCATGAACCGGTCCAGGATCTCCAGGCGCTTGATCGAGTCCACGCCGAGCTGGGCCTCGATGTCCAGGTCGGCCCCCAGCATGGCGGGAGGATAGCCGGTGCGCTCGCTGACCAGGGCCACCAGCTTTGCGAGCAGGCTCTCCTCGGTCAACACCAGGGGCTCGGGAGCGCTCTCGACCTTCGGGGGCGGGGCGGCTTTCGGCGCCGGAGGCTCGGCCGGCGGGCGCGGCACAGCGGCGGCCGCCCGGGGCAGCGGGATCAGAGGCGCTGTGGGCCGAGAAGAGGGGGCCGAGCCGAGCAGCGCGCGCATGACCTCCTCCTGGCTCTTGAGGAAGACCTGCATGGTCTGCTGGTAGGCCTGGAAGGCGGCCAGCCGGTCGCCCAGATCGCCGGAAGGAGCAGCCACAGGCAACGCAGGAGTGGGCGCGGGAGCCGGCCGCCTGGCCTCCAAAGCGGCGGAAGCGCTGTCGAGCAGGGGCTGCTCGGCGTACTGCTGCAACGGATCTCCGGGCTTTCGGACCTGGTTGCCGTTGACCAGCCAGGCCGTGGGCGAAAGCGGCGGCGGACCCTCCAGCTTCGGAAAGTCGAGCACCTCGAGGCTGCGCCCCTCGAACAGGGCGGCGACGTCCAGAGGCACCCGGCCGGCCAGCCGGGCCAGGCGGGTCAGGAAAGAGCGCAGGTCGGTCTCGCCCAGCGCGATCGCGCTGGCCTCGGGAGCGATCTTCTCCACCAGGCGGGTGAGCACCGAGCCCGGGCCCAGCTCCACGAAGGTGTCCACGCCCTGCTCCAACAGCGAGCGAATCTGGGCCACGAACTCCACCCGCTCGAGCAAGTGCGACTGCATGCGCGCGCGCACCGCCTCGGGGTCGGGCGGGTAGCCAAGGCCGTCCCGGTTGGCCACCACCGGCAGGGCCGGCGGGGCAAGCTCGAGGGTGGCGATGAAGTCGGAGAGCGGCTTCTGGGCCGACTCCATCAAGGGCGAATGGAAAGCCCCGGCCACCTCCAGCATGGTGGCGCTGTGCCCGGCCTGGCGCAACCGCTCCACGGTCGCCTGAACAGCCTCGAGCGTCCCCGAGATTACGGTCTGCTCGGGAGCGTTGTGGTTGGCCACCACCGCGCCATCAGCCAGGTGGCGCTCCACCTCTTCACGGGCCGCCAGGATGGCCGCCATGGTGCCCTCGGCGCAGCCGGCCATGGCCCGTCCGCGTACCTCGGCCAGGCGCAGGAAATCCTCCTGGGACATGGCTCCGGCCGCGGCCAGAGCGGACAGCTCACCGAAGCTGTGGCCGGCCAGGGCCTGGCTCTGCACTCCCAGACGCTTGAGGAAGGCGTTGAGGCCCAGCGACAGGGCCCCCAGCACGGGCTGAGCCACGTGGGTGTGGGTCAGAGCGCGGCGCTGGGAAAGCTCCTCCTCGAGGTTGAGCGGCTGGCCGGGATAAAGATAGCTGGCCAGGGGGCGCGGATAGTGCCGGCCCACCTCGCGCTGGGCCAGCTTGAGGGCTTCGCGCAGCTCACTCAGGTAGAGAGCCGGCTCGCGGCAGGCTCCCACCGCCTGCGAGCCCTGGCCCGAGAAGAGGAAGGCCACCTTGCCGGCGGGCCGGCCCTCGATGAGCAAGGCCTCGGGGGGCAGAGGCTCGCCCTGCGTCAGGTGGCGGTCCACCAGGCGCAGCACCGGCTCGAGCGTCATCAGCTGGTCGATCACCACCAGCAGCCTTCGCTCGGCCTCCGGATCGGCTTTCAGGGCCAGGGTGTAGGCGATGTCGCGCAGGCGGGGGCGCGCTCCCCGTCCGATGACGGCGGCCAGCTCACGGACCTCTTCGAGCAGGTCGGGGCCGGTGAAGACCAGCAGCTCCCAGGGCCAGGCCTCGCCGCCGGGGGCGGGCCGGTGGCCGGGATACTGCTCGAGCACGGCGTGGGCGTTGGTGCCACCGAAACCGAACGAGCTGACGCCAGCCCGCCGGGTCTCTTCGCTCAGCCAGGGGGCGGGACGGCCGTCCAGGGCCAGGGGCGAGGCGGGGTCTTGCAGCGCCTCCAGGGGCTGCTCGACGGGGTGGGGGGGCAGGGTCTCGTGGTGCAGGGCCAGGGCCACCTTGGCCAGCGAGACCAGCCCGGCGGCGACCTTGGTGTGGCCCATCACGGCCTTGACCGAGCCCAGGCGCACCGAGCGTGGAGCGGCGCCGTCGGCTCGGAGCAGGCTGGTGACCGTCTCGGCCTCGGCCCGATCGCCCACCGGGGTGCCGGTGCCGTGGGCCTCGTAGAGCCCCAGCGCGGCCGGACTGACCCCGGCCTGGCGGTAGGCGCGGTGCAGGGCCCGCAGCTGTCCAGCCGGCAACGGAGCGGTCATCCCCAGCGCCTTGCCGTCGCTCGAAGCCCCCACGCTCTGGATCAGGGCGTAGATCCGATCCCCGTCCCGCTCGGCGTCCTCGCGGCGCTTGAGCACGACGAAGACGGCTCCCTCGCTGAGCACGATGCCATCGGCCTGGGCGTCGAAGGGACGCGAGCGCCCGGTGGGCGACAGAGCCGTCAGCTTGGCAAACGACTGGTAGGCCTGGGGGGTCATGCCGATGTCCACCGCCCCCACCAGGGCCACGTTGGAGCGATGGTTGACCAGCTCGCGCACCCCGGCCTCCAGAGCCGTCAGCGACGAGGCGCAGGCCGCGTCCACGGTGTAGTTGGGGCCGCCTAGATCGAGTCGGTTGGCCACCCGCCCCGAGACGATGTTGTTGATGGTACCGGTGAAGGTCTCCTCGTTGACCTTCGGGATGCGCGCGAGCATGGCCGGGTCGGCCTGGCCGGTCACCATGGGCAGCACGGTGCGGGCCGTGAGCAGGTTGCCCAGCAAGCCCCCGGTATCCGAGCTGGCCACCACGACGGCGGTGGCCTCACGGTCGAAAGGACGGCGGTCCAGGCCGGCGTCGGCCAGGGCCCGGCGGGCCATCTCCAGAGCCAGCAGCTGGGCCGGGTTGATGTTGGGCATGGAAGTGGGAGGGATGCCGAACTCGACCGGGTCGAAGACCAGCTCCTCGAAGAATCCGCCCCACTTGCTGTAGGTCTTGTCGGGAGCGCTCTTGTCGGGGTCGAAGAAAAGCCTGAAGTCCCAGCGGTCGGAGGGCACCTCGCCGAGCACGTGGCGGCCGCTGTTACACAGCTGCCACAGCTCCTCGAGGTTGCTGGCGCCGGGCAGGTGGCACGACATGCCCACGATGGCCACCTCGCAGGGCCTCGCCTGGTGAGCCTCGGGCTCGGGCGCGGGGGTCAGGTAAGCCCGGCTTTCGTGCGTGAGGGACCGGTGCAGCTCCTCCAGCGTCTGGGTCTGGTCGCGCAGGGCTCCCACTTCGCCCAGGAGGTACATGCCTTCTTCTTGCTGGCGCTCGGGGGGCACCGGCTGCAGGCGCTCGCCCTGGCGCTCGAGGCCCCGGGCGGCCACCCGCAGGCGGCCCAGCCCCAGGCCCTCCAGCTCGCGCTGGGTGTCCTCCAGCGTGGCTCCCTCGGCCTTGAGGCGCTGGCGCTCGGCCTCGAAGGCGCGCGCGAAGGGGGTCTCGGCCACCCGGTTGGACTGGCCCGGAGCTGACTCCAGGCCCACCGTGCGCCGGCAGGCCAGGGCCTGGCGCTGGTATTCCTCCACGATGGCGCCCGTCTCCACGGCCTCGCGGGTGAAGAGATAAGCGGTGCCAGCCAGAAGGCCAAAGCGCATGCCGCGCTCGGTCAAAGGCGCGGCCATGGTAGTGGCCAGTGCGGCGGTGCGGGCGTCGTGCAGGCCGCCGGCAAAGAGCAGGTGGTAGTCTTCGTAAGGAGCGGGGGCGTCCAGCAGCACCTCGATCATCTGCTCCCAAAGGGTCAGGCTTCCCAGCGGACCGGTGTGCCCGCCGCACTCGCGCCCCTCGAACACGAAGCGCCGGCAGCCCTGGGCCACGAAGGCCTTCAGCAGCGAGGGCACGGGGCAGTGGAGGTAGGTAGCGATGCCCTCGGCCTCCAGGGCGTGGGCCTGGTCGGGGCGGCCGCCGGCGATCAGAGCGAAACGGGGACGGGTCTTGAGGATCTCGCCCAGCTGCGCCTGGCGCACCTCGAGCGGCACGAAGCCCAGGATGCCCACACCCCAGGGCAGCTCGCCCAGAGCCTGGCGGGTCTCTTGCAGCGTGCGGGCGGTGTCTTCGGCGCTCATCAGGGCCAGGGCCATCATGGGCAGCGCGCCCGCCTCGGCCACCTGGCGGGCGAACTCGGGGCGGTCGCTGACCCGGGTCATGGGGCCCTGCACCAGGGGGAAGCGGGTGCCGTGCGATCGGGCCAGGGGGGAATGCTCGTCGAGCGGGGTGGGAGAGGAGCTCAGTTCGGTCATCGCCCGCACCAGCGCCTGCACCGTGCGGTAACGGCGTGCCAGGGCGGGGGCCAGCGCGATGCCCTGGCCCAGGGGCCAGACCGTGTGCTTCGGATCGCCCCAACCCGGCTCGACAGGGGTTTCCAGAGAGCGAGGCCAGGCGGGGTGGACCAGGTAGCGCTGCCCCTCGACCAGCTTCGTCTCCTGGCCGGCGGGAGTGTCGAGCAAACGGCGCCAGCGATTGGGCATGGGCGACTCGGGCATGAGCAAGATCTGATCGTCGAGCACCACGCCGGCCGCACCGATGGCCCGGGCGCCGGCCGCGGCCCGCACTCCGGCGGCGCCGTGGAGATAGACCGGGGCTTTGCCCCGGGTCAGGGCCGCATCCAGCAGGGGCAGGCTGGAGAAGCTGCCCACCCGACCGCCGTTCTCGCTGCCGCTGACCACCACGCCGGCCCAGCCATCAAGGCTTTGCAGTTGCTCCGGCTCACGCACCAGAGCCAGCCAGTTCCCCGTCGGCGTGGTCGGATCGACCACGATGGCCCAGGGAAGCTCGCTATCGAGCTGCTCGCGCCGTCCCCTGGCTCCCCAGCTCTTCTGCCCGTGACGGGCCAGCTCGGCCAGGTTGCGCTGCACGATCGGGTCGTCGGCCCGGCAGTGCTCCAGGTCGAGCAGCCCGACCCCTCCGGCCCGGATGGCGGCCAGAGCGGCCTCGATGCTGCTCGAGTCGGCGGGGATGGTGACGAGGCAGAGAAACGACATGGAAATCCTCCTGCAGCCATGACCGGGGGGGAGCGGGCGACGGTTCCCCCTGGGACAAGAGAACCTCGCCGGAAATCCGGCGAGGTCTCATTGCCAACGCAATTGCGGTGGGTTTACTTCTTCTTGGCGGCGGGGGCCGTCTGGCGATGGGCGGCTTCCAGGAAGTCGACCGCGTCGGCCACCGGGATCACTTCCACCGAGCAGCTGTCAAAAAGCGGGTTGTAACGAACCTTGCCGGCCAGCTCATAGGTGTCCTTGGCTTTGACGACGTAGGCGGCTCCGCCACCGATGAACGCGTAAGCACTCTCGACCGCCCCCGACTTGATGGCCTTCTTGAGGGCATCGGTGTGGCCCTTGCCGTCCTTACCGATTCCGTGGTTGCTGCCGTTGGGCCGCATGATAACGAGGAACTTCATCGTATTTGGCTGCTCCTTAACGTGTTGGTCTTGGGGAGGGGATCCCTCCGGGTCGGGCGGGCTCTTCGTCGCCCCGGCAACTACTTCCCTCCCCGAATGCGGACTTCATATCCAAGCGCGGCAGGGCCGCTCTCGCCCCAGTAAACTTCAGCCTTGTGGTCCAACCCGGCCAGGTGGACCTGTTGTTTCACCTCGGCCAGAGTGTACTTCTGCTCGAGGATCGTCGGCCCGATGCCGGCCGCCTGGCGCAGCTCGTTGAACCGGGCGAAGGCATCCGGGTCGGGGTCGCGGCGCATGTCGTGGATGACGGCCACGCCGTGCGGCTTGAGCAGCCGGTGCATCTCGCGATAGGCTGTCTCGGGCTCGCGCAGGTGGTGCATGGTGGCCCGGCTCATGATGAGGTCGGCGCAGCCATCGGGCAGCCCGGTCGCCTGCGCGTCGGCGACCTCCACCGCGATGCGCTCGGTGAGGCCGGCTTCAGCCACCATCACGCGGGCCTTCTCGACCATGTTGGGGAAATAGTCCAGGCCGATCATCTTGAGCCCCTTGAGCTCGGGGCGTCGGGCCGCCTGGATCATGAGCACGGCGGTGCCGGTGCCCACGTCCACCAGGGTGCCCTCAGACAGGCCCATGCGCTGCCACTCGGCCACCAACCGGTCGATCAGGATGTCGTCCCACGGTTTGGTAAATGCCCCGGTGTAGTGATCGTAGAGATCGGGGGTCTGGGGTACGGGAATGTCGGTTCGCATTGGTTCCTCCTGTGGTTATAGCCAGTCGAGTGAGATCTTGTCATACCACTGCCTGGCGTTGGGGCTGGTGGTTCCGAAGGCAGGTCGATTGCGGCGCTCGATGATGTGGGCCACCATGGCGGCCGGGCGCGAGCACAGGAAAACCGCCGAGCCGTAGGCGCTGGTGACACCCAGGCTGAGCAGAGTGGTGGAGTTGATGGCATCCAGGTTGGGCTCGATCTTGAGCCGCTCACGCACCAGCTCTTGCAGCCGATCGTAGACCTGAAGGTAGGGCGATTCGAAGCCATACTCGCGGAACAGCGACCGGATGCGGGGCACGCGCGGGTCGGCCAGAAAGAAGGGGTGACCGTAGCCCAGGATGCGCTTGCCTTTGGCCAGGGTGGACGCGAGCATCTCCTCGGCCTGCTTGACCGGGTCCTCGTGGGCGAAGATCTCCTCCATCATGGCCATGTGCGACTCGCAGGCCCCGGAATGCATGGCCCCGCAGGTGGCAAAGCCGGCCGCTACGGCCTGGTGCATGGGCACCCCGGTCCCGGCCGCGGCCCGGGGCACGAGCACGCTGGGAGGCACCACCCCGAAGCCGGCGTGGAAGCTGACCATGAGGTTATCGAGCACCTGGCGCCCTTCTTGGAGGTGGCGTCCGGTGCAGAGCCAGTACATCTGGTCGAGGTGGTCCGACTCGGGTGGCACCAGATCGTGCCCCCGCACCGCCGCCGTCAGATAGCGCGGCAGCACGCCCAGCAGCCTTACGGCCTCGAGGTTGTCGGCGCTCAGCTCGGGCGCTTGCGTTCCGGGGTCAGGGGGCTCCACGGTGAGCCCCGCCATGGCGGCGGCGTGCCAGGAGGCTCCCGCCTTGCGGGCCCTGAGGATCAGGTCCAGAGCGGGATGGTCGGGCGGAACGTTGCGGCTGCAGGCCGCCATGTAGGCGTCCAGGTGGTCGGCTTGCGCCACCTCGCCGGTGAGCAGATGCTGCACCGCCTGGGCGAAAGTCAGTGTGCCGATCTGCTCGTTGAGGTCGTAACCCCGCACGCTCAAGCCCGGAGGCTCGAGGCAGGGGCCGTCGAGGGCGGTTCCGATGTAGCGTGTCTCGGTCTTCACAGCGCCCTCCGCGGCTCGCCCATGCGGATGAGGATGGAGCGATTCTTGTCGCGCGCCTCGCGCCGTCCGTGCATCACGCGGGCGTTGTCGACCATGACCACGTCCCCCTCCTGCCAGCTCACCTCGACGGTCAGCCGCTCGGCCGTCTCGCTCAGCTCTTCCATGACTCTGGCGCTGATGCGCTCGCCGGCCTCGGTGCGCACCACCATAGGGCAGACGGCGGTCTGGATGGAGCCCACGTTCTCCTTGATCCAGCCGCTCTCGAAGGCCCACTCGGCCATCCAGACGGTGGCCATGTTGTTGATGAAGATCTTCTCGCCATCTGTTCCTGTAAGCGTGGCCTCGAAGACCGAGCGGGTCTCCAGGCGATGCTCCTCGGGATGGGCTACCACCGAGTCGCACTGGCTCTCGGCCAGCTTGCGGGCCTCCTCGAAGTCCTCGGTCAGGAAGGTGGTCTGCCAGTCGCCGTCCATCAGGTTGCGGTGGTAAGCCAGGCGGTTGTGCTCGAAGAAGCTCTTGAGCTCGGGCGAGAAGGCCTCCCAGAGCCGGGCCCCGTCGGCGAGCGTGGTCTGTCCCCCTCCATCGGTCGGGGGCCGCTGGCAGTAGAACCAGAGAATGTGGGGCCGCACGGGCAGGTAGTACATCTCGCCGTGCAGCGCCATGGCAAAACCCTGCGTGTGGCCGGTGACCGTGAGCAGGGTCTTGTCGTTGTCCACCGCCTGCCGGTTCAGGGCCCCGATCCGCATGCCCCCCGCCTTGTAGTCGGAGAAATCGTGGCAGAGTCGGTCGGTGAAGGCCTTGAACTCCTCGGTTGAAGGCTTGAAGCCGCGCAGCAGCACGGCGCCGTGCTCTTTCAGACCTCGCCAGACTTCGTCTTCGTGCACTTCGCCGAGCGTACCTGAGCCAGACAGCGTGATGCCCAGGTGCTCGGAGAGTGGGACGGCCTCAAGGGCGGGATGGGCCATGGTTCACCTCGGTTTTCCAGTGTGACAGTTGGACCGATGCGACTTGGCAAGAAGTTCCCGGCCCGAAGGCGGGGCTGTTTCTGGAGTCGTGGGGTGCTCCCCTGCTCGGGGCTAAGCGTTTCATCCCCGGGTCCTGAACTGTCCTGAACTGTCCTGAATAGGGCGCCCGTTTCGGGCGTGTCTACGGACTGTCCTCAATAGGGCGGCCCTCTCGGGCGCGTCCACGGACTGCTCTGAATAGGGCGCCCCATTCGGGGGTCCATGGACAGCTCTGAATAGGGCGCCCTTTTCGGGCGCGTCTACGGACTGCTCTGAATAGGGCGGCCCTCTCGGGCGCGTCCACGGACTGCTCTGAATAGGGCGCCCCATTCGGGCGCGTCCATGGACAGCTATGAATAGGGCGCCCTTTTCGGGCGCGTCCACGGACCAGGGTTGAGTTTCTGCCCGCCGAAGGCATCATTGTGCCGTTGATGCCAGGCCAATCGATCAGTGCAAAGTACCAGGTGGTGCGCCACCTGGGTGGCTCGGTCTACCTGGGAGAGGACAGCGCCAGCCAGAGCCCCTGCGCCATCAAGGCGATCCGGCATTTCAAGCTGGAGGAGTTCATGGCTGAGAACTACCTCCTGGCTCGCCTCAACCATCCGTGCGTGCCGCTGGTGCGCGACCTGACGGTGGAGGACGGGGTGTGCTACCTGGTCAGCGACTACATCAACGGGTCGAGCCTGGCCGAGCTGACCGATCGCCCGAGCGCGGAAGAGGTGGTCCGGCTGGCTGTGGAGGCACTCGAGCCGCTGGAGTTTCTGCACGGGCTCAACCCGCCCACGGTGCATGGGGATGTCAAGCCGGCCAACCTGATCCGTCAGAAGGGCACCCAGAACCTGGTGCTGGTTGGCCTCGGGCTGGCCCGCAGCTCTGACCCGCAGGCGGTGCGCTCGGTCTATGCTCCGCCCGAGCAGGTAGCCGGGCGACGGGAGGCAGGCCACGACCTGTATGCGGTCGGGGTGATCATGCACCAACTGCTATCGGGGCTCGAGCCGGACGGACTGGGCATCTCCCCTCTCACCGAGGTGGATGAAAAGCTTGCCGGGCTGGTTGCCAGGGCCTGTGCCGTCGACCCCGCCGAGCGCTTTGTCAGCGCCGTGGAGATGCGTCTGGCCCTGGGCGAGTGGCTGGAAAAGCGACCTGCACCACGACCATCCATGGTCGCGACGACCGAGGCGCCCCCAGCCCCGGTGGCCCAAGCGGCCCCACTGTCCATCGAGCTTACTTCCTCGGCTCCGGAGCCCGTCGCTCCCTTGTCCATCGAGCGGCCTGTCCCCCCGGCTCTTGCGCTGCAGGCCCGGCCCGCTCCACCCTCATTGTCCATTGAGCCTTCCGCGTTGACGGCCCCACCAACCGCGCAGAAAGCCGGGTCGCCCCCACCATCTCCGCCACCTCCGGCTAAACCAGCACCGTTCCCTTTTGCATCCCCGCAGGCCGGTCCGAGCGCACCATCCCCATTGCCAGCCAGTCCGGCTCCGCCTGCGCTTTCCCCGACCGGTCCGGCCCAGATCGCGCCTTCCCCGTTGCCAGCCCCGCTAACGGCTCCGACTCCGCCCGCAGCTTCCCCGTTGCCAGCACCCCAGGCCAGTCCGCCTCCGCCCGCAGCTTCCCCGTTGCCAGCGCCCCAGGCCAGTCCGCCTCCGCCCGCAGCTTCCCCGTTGCCAGCGCCCCAGGCCAGTCCGCCTCCGCTCGCGCCTTCCCCGTTGCCAGCCCCGCTAACGGCTCCGACTCCGCACGCAGCTTCCCCGTTGTCAGCCACGCATGCCAGTCCGGCCCCGCCCGCGCTTGCCCCGCTGCCAACTCCACAGACCGGTCCGGCCCCGGACTCCCCATTGCCAGACCCCCAGTCCACCCCGGCTCCGCCTGTGCCAGCTCCGCCTCCGCCCGCGCCCTCTCCGCATGCGGCTCCGACGCCGCCCGCACCTTCCCCTCTGCCAGCCCCCCAGGCCAGTCCGGCTCCGCCTTTGCCAGCCGCCCCGGCTCCGCCCGTGCCTGCCCCGTTGCCAGTTCCGCAAGCCATTATTCCGCCCGAGCCCTCCCCGCCGCCAGCCCCGCAAGCCAGTCCGGCTCCGCCCGAGCCCTCCCCGCCGCCAGCCCCGCAAGCCAGTCCGGCTCCGCCCGAGCCTTCCCCGTTGCCGGCCCCGCAAGCCAGTCCGGCTCCGCCCGAGCCTTCCCCGTTGCCAGCTCCACAGGCCAGTCCGACTCCGCCTGTGCCAGCCGCTCCGGCTCTGCCCGAGCCTTCCCCGTTGCCAGCCCCGGAGGCTAGGCCGGCCCTGGACCCTGCTTCGGTGCCCAGCCCAGCGGCCCAAGCTGCGCCTCCAATGGACCAGACCCAGGTCATGGCCGCCCCGGCCCCAATGCCCGTAAGCTCCCCTTCAGTGGAATCGCCCCCGAGGCGATCTCCCTCCATCCCGCCGCGGGCACTCCAGGTGGGGGGCGTGGTGCTTTTCATGCTGGTGGCCTTCACGGCCGGCCGCATGTCCAGCAAGTCCCCCGCCCCGGTCAGCCCCAGTCCCAGCCTGGCGATAGCCACGCCCAGCCCGACCGCGACCCTGCGCGAGGCTCCGCCTCCGGTGGCCCTGACGACGCGACCCAGCCCCTCCAAGACGGCCAAACCGAGCCCCAAACCCACCCCGACACCGCGGGCCGAGCCCACCCAGAACATCCCCCTCAAGCCCAACTACCCCCAGGCGCGCCCCAAGCCCAGCGACGAGCCCGAGACTGGCCTGGGCCCCGCCCCGGAGGTGCGCAAACTCGAGGATGGCACCACCCAGGTCGCCATGCCCGAGCTGGGAATGGAGGTGTACGTGCCTCCCGACTACCGGGGAAGCCGTCCGCGCTGGACCTCCAAGTCCGGCTCCATCCAGTTCCGCCGCAACGAGAGCTTCGGCGAGAGCCGCCTCGAAGTGCACGTCACTGCCGGCCCGAGCGCCCCCCGGCTGCGCCGGGCTGCGGAGACCAGCTTGAAGCGCGACTGGACCCGGCTGACCCACGAGGGGGTGGATCTGGTCCACCTCGATCGACGCGGGGCCCGGGGGATGAGCTGGTTCGGCGCCCTGCACGACCCGGATGGCAGCGTGGTGCTGGCCCGGGTCACCTACAGCTGGATCGGCATGAACTTCGAGCCGGACGACTTCAAGCGGGCCGCCCACGACATCCGCCGTCGGACGGTGCTACCTTAAAGCTTCCTCGACCCGGGTGAAGAGGAACGTCTTTCTCTTGAACTCTGTCGGGCGCGGCGAGCCCGGAGTGTTGTCCGACAGGCGCAACTTGCCCTCGGACGTGAGCTCGAGGATGGTCTGAATACCGTGTCGGTCGCCCTCGGGCCAGATATCGAGATGGGCCGGCTTCACGGAGAAGTCGACCCGATACCTGGCCTTCTCGACCCTGCCCCGGTCGTTGCCCTCCTGCACCTCGAGGGTGAGGTCTTCGCGAAAGGTTACCCGGATGCGCTCGTCTTTGTCCCACATCTCCCAGCTTCCCAGCAGGAGCTTCTCGGGGGGAACCGGCGGCACGGTGCGCGGCAGCACGAACCAGAGCGCCAGCGCCGTTGCGGTCAGCAAGAAGAGCAGGTCGGGCAGGCGCGAGCGCGATTTCATAACGGTCTATTCGACGCCAGGAAGAGACTTTTCTTCCCCTCCGCCTCAGAGGATACGCTCTGAGCGGGCGGGAACTTCATCTCACAGCATGGCGAAGTTCCTCTACAAGGGCAAGGACAAGGCCGGCCGGGTTCGCAGCGGATCCCTGGAAGCGGCCAGCTATGCCGAGGCCAAAAAGTCGCTGGCGACGCAGGGCCTGGAAGTCAGCATGCTCAACGAGGCGGCAGGTCCGAAAGCCGAGAGCGCGAGCCTGCCGCTCCCCGACCTTCCTGCCCGCGAGGGCAGCCCCTGGCCGGTCCGACTGGTGGCCGGTTTCGGGCTGCTGGGGGTGGTTGCGGTGGCGGTCTGGCTGGCACCCGGCGTGAAGCGCGCTCCACCGGGCGAGCTCTCGCTCAAACCTGGCGAAGTCACCCGCGAGGTGAGTGTGCGGGGGCAGGTCGAGTTGCTGCGCCCGGGGTCATCCTCACGACCCGAAGAGCTCCTCAAGGACGTGCGCGTCACGCTGGTGTTCCCTGAGGTTCCCACCGAGAAGACCCTCTACAACTCGGACCTGAAAATGTCCTCGAGCGGGGCATTCGACTGCAAGGTCTTCTTCCTGAGCAGCGAGACCCCCCACCAGGCTGACATCTCGGTGCGTGCCGCCGGCTTTGAGACGGCCCGCCGCACCCATCTCTCGCTGATCGAGAAGGACGGGAAGCTGGCCCTGGAGATTCCTCGCATCACCATGCAGAGCCGCAAAGGCTACATGCCCGTTCCTGGACAACCGGGCGACGACCCCTCCAGGGGCGACGAGGACGTCGAAGAGTAACCCCGGGGACTCCTACCAGCCACCGTCCCCGTCACCATCGCCATCGCCGTCCCCATCACCGTCGCCGTCACCATCGCCATCTCCGTCCCCGTCGCCGTCACCATCACCGTCGCCGTCACCATCGCCGTCGCCGTCCCCATCGCCGTCCCCATCGCCGTCCCCATCGCCGTCCCCATCGCCATCGCCGTCGCCGTCGCCGTCGCCGTCGCCGTCGCCGTCACCATCGCCGTCCCCGTCACCGTCCCCGTCACCGTCGCCGTCACCATCGCCGTCCCCGTCGCCATCTCCGGAGTAGTAGATACCGTCGTCGACATCCTCCACGCCCAGGTCGTAGCCTTCTTCGACCAGACCCTGGAGACTCCAGGCGCGCAGCCCTTCGCTGGGGGCATTGTAGAGGGAAACGTCGTAGTGGATGGCCGACTGGTTCTTGACCAGCACGGTGAAGCCTTTGACGGCACCATACAGCTCGCTCTGGCCGTCCAGCTCGGCCACCAGGCCGGCACCGGCGGTCACCAGCCAGGCTTTGCTGGTACCGGTCATCTCGAACTTCTGGGCGCTCGACGGCGCGCCGCTGCCCACGAAGAACACGCGCAGATTGGAGGGAGTGCCTTCGTTGTTTACCACCGTGCCGCTGTTCAACCCGAAGGTCTCCCCCACGTAGAGATGCACAACCCCGGCGGGCACGATTTCCAGCGTGCCCCCGGTGATCACGAAGTTGTCCTTGAAGTAGTAGGTGCCCGGAGCCATCTGCAGCGTACCGCCACCGCTCACGTCGCAACTGAGGTAAGCGCCCGGGGTGATGGGTTGCACCCCTCCCGCCACGGTGACCGGGCTGGTGGCGCTGTTGGGATTGTAAGGGGGGCGGAAGCGTGGCACGCGCTTGAGGCGAGAGTTGGCCTGCTTGTTACCGGTGACGACCACGTCGGGCTCGATCTTGGTCGAATCGGCATAGTTGCCCAGCGGCCCATACAGGACGTGACCTTGAATGCGCACCGCTCGCCTCAGCTCGATGGCGTCCTTGATTCCGTTGGTGATGATGTTGCCGCGACGGCCGTTGCGGTAGGAGACCGCATAGGGCCCCTCAGAAGACTTCCAGCCATCGGTCTTGGACTGGTCCCACATCCCCACGAAGTTCGTACCCAGCGCCGCGTGGTTGAAGAAGGTATCCCCCAGATAGCCAAGGCTGGCGATGTTGACGGACAGCACGCGGGCAGCGCTGGTGCGCACCTGGCCGGTGATTCGCAGGTAGACCAGATTCTCGGGGATCACCGTGCCGTCGGCGGCGGTCCAGGACGGGGTTCCCAGACGTCCGGCCCAGTTGTTGTCCACCCGGATCGTGTAGCTGCACAGCGGGTCGCTGGGCATGACCACGTCGGTCAAAGTTACGCCCGGGTCCCAGTTGTTGTCGGCATTCAACTCCCGCAGGCAAACCTGGATGGCGGACTTGGCGGCAAAGTGGGCCTTCTTGAGCAGGTAGTCATCGGAGTTGGCTCGCAAGCGCAGATTGGCCTGCATGCCGATACCCGCGGCAACCATCGCAAACACCGAGCAGAACAGCAAGACGACCGCCAGGGCGCCGAAGCCCCCAGGGCGCTTGCTCGTTCTCGAAATCACCTTACTCAGCCGCAAAGTCAGCCTCCGTCGCGAAGCTAGTTCCGCACGAACACCCGGGACATGATTTCCAACCCGTGAATCTTGCCGTAATGATTGTGCTTGACCACCACTTTGAGTTGAATCGGCCCGGCCGCGGTCAGCTCGGGCGTGAACGAGTCGACATAATGAGCGACCACCTTCGGTGTCAGGGCTCCATCATCCCGCACCGCTGCAACCGGGGGCGCGGCCGGCACGTCGATCGCCGGAACCGGCAGGGCCACGACCTTGCGCACCAGGCAGGCCTGACCGCTGCCGGCGAAGTTCGGGTCGCGGTAATAGCAGATGTATTTGCACCACTGCAGACGCCCTCGCGAGTCGAACGTGATCTTGTTCTGCAGGTCACGGGGCGAGGCGAACACCATCGCGTTTGGCTCGACGTTGATGGCGTAGCGGTTCGACTCGGTTAGCTCGCGGGTCATCTGGCTGAGGCTCTGGAGGGCTTCTCGTTGGATCTCCAGCCGCAACTCGCTGTTTCTCAGATACTGGTTGTTGGCTACCAGCACCGCCAGAATTCCCAGCATCAAGAGCCCGAGCAGACCCGAGCAGACCAGCAGCTCGATGAGGCTGGTACCGCGTCTAGCTCTGCCAGTAAACATAGCTGACCAGCCGCGTCTCCTTGGTCTCGCCGGCCTCCGTCCAGGTAACCTTGACCGTGACCTCCTTAAGATCCGGGCCGGTGGGGCCGCTGGTGTCGACCACCTCCACTTCGTAGTAGTAATCGACCGGAACCTCGACGTCGTTGATGATCCGCTTGACCTGAATCAGGGTTTTGGGGATGGGCTCCGTCTTGAAGGCCAGACCCTGCTGGTCTTCCATGACGGCCTCGGCAATGTTGCTCGCCACCAGCGTGTCCTGGGACTTCTCGATGGCCCTGGTGTGGATCACCCAGACCCCCATCAAGGAGATGACCACGCCCCCGAACAACGTGATGGCGATCATCATCTCGAGCAAGTTCATGCCGCGGCGAGCGACAGCAATACGGACCATGCCCTATCAGGGTAGCACCGGGCCGGGAGAATTTCTACCTGACAGACCTCTTATACACGCGTGTCTTCTTGTCGGTCGAGGTCAGGCTCAGATCGTCGCCGGTGACGCGCAGCTCGTAAGAGCGCGTGAAGGGGCGCCGCCTCAGGCCGGAAAGGTCGAGCCGCTTCCCGTCAGTGACCTTCCACCGGCCGGCCTCCACCGCCCGCCTCTGGCGGCGGTCGCGGTCGTCGCGCGAGCTCGAGCGAATCCAGCGCACCGCCAGGTAGGCGCCGCTCGAGTCGAACACAAAGGTGTTCATCTTGCCCACCCCGACGTTGGTGGTCCACTTGCCGAACAACTCCGGCGGCTTGATATCCAGGGGCTTGGCCCGCCCGTAAACAATCTTCTCCCCACCCGGGTAGGTCAGCTCCAGGCCCTTGGGCCCGATCTCGGCCGTCCAGAGGTTGCGCATGGTCGCATCGCCGGTGATCTCTTCCACCAGCACCGTCTTGCCATCGAGCACCGCGTAGCTTCCCACCAGAGCCCGGTCATCCACTCGGCACACCATGCCGTGGCTGAACATGACCCAGGCCTCGTTTCCTTTGAGCCAGCGGCCCTGGATCTCGGTGGCCAGATCGGGAGTGGAGCGTCCGCAGCCAGCGCCGAGCAGGCCGAGTAGAAGGCAGAGCCAGGACGCCAGGCGGGTCACGCCAGGAGATTCTCGCAGGTCTGGGAATCCTCCTGGAAGGTGGCGCTGCGCAAGGGGATCCTGTTTGTGATTCTGCTCCTCGGGATGGGTCTGGTGGCCAGCCAGACCCTCACGCCTGCCCCTGCGGCCCACGGCTCCACCCCCGAGCCCGCGCCCGGCCTGGCCGCTTACCTGGGCGTTCCGCAGTATGATCGGCCGCGCTGGGACCCGGCCGGGAAGCGCCTGGCCTTCCTCAGCCAGCAGCGGCTCTACCTGCTGGAGGAGCCCTCGCCTCCCCGCCCGCTGGCCCGCTCGCTGGCCGTGCGTGCCTTCTTCTGGACCTCCGATGGCGAGGCCCTGATCTGCGAGGCGGTCGAGCGCTCACTCACGCGCATCTACCGCCTGCGCGTGCGAGACGGACTGGTCGAGCCGCTCACCCCGGCCGATCGCAATTGCCACCACCCCGTGCTTCAGGCCGGCCGCCTGGCCTATTCCGACGACGAGTCGGTGCAGATTCTACGGTTGACCGATGGGCGCACCCGTAAGCTCTACGCGGGCCCGGGGCGGGTGCTGCCGGCTCGCTTCAGTCCCGATGGCACCCGGCTGCTGGCCGTGGCCGAACGCTCCAGCCTGGCCCACGATCTTCTTGCTATCGACCTCAAGTCGGGGAAGGCCACCCTCCTGGCCAGCGGGGCCCGCTATCTCGAGCCTCGCTGGCGTGGCAACGGCAGGGTGCAGGCTCTGACCGACCGGGGAGCCAACCTTCTGTCCCTGGCCGAGCTCGACCTCGAAAGCGGTCAGTGGACGTCTCTGGCCAGCGGTCCAGGCGAGATGGAGGGCTATGCATGGCGGGAGGACGGGCTTCTGGCCTACGTGGTCAACGAGCAAGGGCGCTCGCGGCTCTTCCTGCGCGGACAACCGGTCAACCTTCAGGACGGCGTGCTGCGCAACCTCGCTTTTCGGCCCGACGGACAGCTGGCCTACTGGTTTTCAGGGCCCCACCAGCCTGGCTCAGCCTGGCTGCTCGACCCGGACACCGGCAGGTCCCGGCGCGTGCTGGGGCCCTCGGCGGACCACCTGAAGCTGACCATGCCGCAACACCTCAACTATGAGGGCGCCGCAAGCCTTGCCATCCCAGCGCTGCTCTACCCGGGTCGGGCAGGCTCTCCCGCCCTGGTCATGCTGCACGGCGGACCGGCCAACCAGTCCCGTCCCGAGTTTCAACCTCTGATCCAGTATCTGGCCAGCCAGGGATACACCCTGCTGCTGCCCGACTACCGCGGCAGCCTGGGCTACGGGCGCGATTTCCTGGCCGCCGACGACGGCCCTAAACGCACCCTGGCCGTGGACGACGTGGTGGCGGCGGGAGCCTACCTGCAGTCTCAAGGGCACGACCGACTGGCTCTGGCCGGCTATTCCTACGGCGGATTTCTGGCCCTGGCGGCCATCGCGCGAGCGCCCGAGAAGTTCGGCGGCGCGATCAGCCTGTCGGGCATCTCGGACCTCTCTTACTTCGTGCATAGCGTTCCAGGCCGCAGCTGGACCAGGCGCGAGGAGTTCGGCGACCCCGAGCTCGACAAGAGCCTGCTCGAGGAGCTCTCCCCCCTGCACCAGATCCCCCGCTTCCAGCGGCCCCTGCTGATCATCCACGGCGACCAGGACACCCGCGTGCCGGTCCAGGATGCCCTTCGCTTCGTGGCCGAGCTGAAGACGGCCGGCGCTCCGGTCGAGTTCGTGCGGCTCGAGCGCGAAGGCCACGGGCTCATGCGCGAGCACGGTCGTCGGGCCGGCTACGAGGCGATGGTGGACTTCCTGGCCCGCGTCACCGCCCCGTGAGCCAGGAGCGCCGGGTGGCAGCCGCTCTCTATCTCTATTATTACGTAACTTTCGTGCACTGGTATCGCCTGCCGCGTCAGGTCTCTCTGGCTGCCGCGAGCCTGGAGACCTGGCCGCTGGGAGGGCTCTCGCTGTGGGGTGAGCTGCTGTCCCCCTTCTGGAATCGCCCCTGCCTCTATCTTCTGTGCATGGGCGCCCTGACCGGTTTTCTCTGGATGCTGCTGCCCCGGGCCCGGCTCGAGCAGGCGCAGCCAGGCCTGCTGGCTCTGCTGCTGGTCAAGTTGGCCATGGTGGCAGCCGACATGCGTCTGCTCAGCCCCGCCCATACCGCCCACCTGTGGCTGACGGCCACCTTCCTGCTCGCATCCCCCCGACTTACCTTCCTGCGCCTGACCCTGGCGGCCCTGGCCGTGGGCGCGGCCCTGGAGGGAGGATATGGCTTTCTCTACCTGGCCGCGGGGGGGTGCTTGCTGTGGCTGCTGCCTCAGCCCCTGGCGCGAAAGTCGGGGGTGGCGGTCTACCTGGCGGTGCAGCTGGGGATCTTTCTCTGGCGGGGGCTATCCGCACCGGTGAGCCATGCCAGCTTCGAGGACAGCGGCTTCATCCTGGTGACCGGAGCCCTGATCCTCATCCCCTTCGAGCCCCCGAGCCAGGCCAGGAGCTGGCCCGGCTGGGTACTGCTGGCGCTGCTTCTGGCCGCGCAGGTCGGTCTGATGCTGGGCCGTCCGCTGACCGGTGAGGGCCGCTGGCTCGACTTTTGGGAACCCGAGGCTCCCCGCCGGGTGCTGGCTCGTTACACCCTCGAGCACGACGGCCGCGACCGCTGCGAAGTTCTGGCCGAGATGCCCCGTCCGGCGAGTTGGACTGACCGGCCCCGGGTGCGGCTGCGAGCCCAGATCTACAACGATTCCACCCTGGTACGCAATCTCAGGCGCCTGGACCGCTCGATCACCCGCCAGGGGCGGGTGATCTTTGCGCCGGCCAGATTCCGGCTGGCCTCGCCCGAGACCATGGCCGACCCCGCCTTCCATCTCGACTACCTGGCCCGGGTCTGGCGCCAGACCTCCCCCCGCGCCGCGGCCCTGAGTCTCTTCGTGGGAGACCGTGAGCTGCGAGCCGTGCTGGCGGTGCCCGCCTACCGCCCTCAAGAGCTGCGCTACCGGCGCTGGGGGCCCAACCCGTTCCTGCTGCCCGAGTCGGGGCCGGTGCTGGAATTCAATCTGAGTGAGGAGAGTGAGTCGACCGAGTCCGAGGAGGACCCGGTTGAGTAAGCTTTTCGCCCCCGAGGAGGTGGCCGCCAGCACTCGTCTGCGCTTCCTGGGCGCGGCCCTGCTGCTGCACTACTTCCTCACCTTCCAGTTCTGGTTCCCCCGCTCGGGCCTCTCCACCCTGGGTGAGTCGCTGGGGAACTTCGTGCCCATGTGGCCGGTGGAGAGCTTTCCCGAGCTGGGCCTGCTGAGTGACCCGGTCACCCGCAGCCTGATGCGCTTGCTGGGCCTGGCGGCGGTGGCCGGGATGTTCGGCTTTTTCAGCTCAAGCCGGTGCCTGTGGCCCATGCAGGTGCTGGCGCTGGAGTTTTTGGCCAAGCTCTTTTTCTACCTGCACGATCTGCGCCTGGCCGCCAACTTCCACCACGTGCACCTGATCTTGAGCCTGCTGTTTCTCTTCAGCACGCGCAAACTGTTCTTCTTTCGCGTGGGGCTCTGGCTCACTTATTGGCTGGCCGCCCTTCCCAAACTTACCCCCTCGTGGCTTTACGGCGAGTACTTCCGCTCAGTGCCTCCCGGCCTGCCCTTCTTTCCCCGCTGGGACTGGTTGATCGTAGCTCTCTCGCTGTATGTGCTCTTCATGGAGCTGGTCGGTCCCTTCTGCTGGCTGACCAGGAGTCGCTGGCTGCACCGCTGGATGCTGGCCTCGCTTCTTTTCTTCCACCTCTATTCGGGGCTGATCGTGGGCTACTGGTACACCACGCTGATGCTGCCCCTGGTGCTGGGAGCGCTGCTCGGAATGCAAGAGCCGATGCAATCGGGATATCGGTTGGAGCGTCGCCATCTGGCGCTGTGGCTCTATGTGCTGCTGCAGCTCGGGGGCGGTTTCTACAACTTCGCCATCCCGGGCGACGTGCGCCTGACCGCCGAAGGGCGCTACCTGGGCCTGTTCATGTTCGACGCCAACCGCCGCGTGCAGGCCGAGCTCGAGGTGGAGAAGGCGGGCAAGCGCTTTCGCTTCGAGATCGAGTTTGGCTGGCCCCGACGCGAGGTGCTCGACTGGACCACCCGCATCCGGGCCACGGCCCGCTACCCCGGTCGGCCTCCCGAGCGCTGGCGCGACCTGCGTCGCCCTCTCAGCGACGACGGGGTGGTGATCCTCAATCCCCTGGTCTTCCAGCAGAGCTCCTCGCGCATGTTCGGAGACCCCTACCTCTATTACCAGTGGGCCCGCTCGCTGCAAAGGCGCTATGCGCCCGACCGGATCGGCATTCGGATGGTGCAGCAGCTGGACGGCTATCCCGAGGAGGTGGTGCTGCTCGACATTCCCGACTTTGCAGCCACCGCTCCCCGCTACCACCCGTTCCGGCACAATGAATGGATCCGGCTGCCCGGTCCCGAGGCCCCCCGAACCTATCGCTGGCCCTGAGACCAGACCTCGAGCAGGGCCTGGATGGCCGAGAGAGCGTGCTGCACATTGTCGACCCGGATCTCGTTGTCGTAGACCTCGGTGCGCAGCCCCCCGCGCACCCTCTGAGGGCGCGCAACGTAAAACATGTCTACCTCGTCGTGAAACTGGAGCTGCATCAGGTGCCGCGCCCCGCGCTTCAAGGCCAGCAGGTAGCGATCGGCCCGGCGGGTATCGCCCAGGTCACGGGCCAGCCGATAGGCTTCCGCCAGACCCTCCATGTAGGCCCCGGTCGACGAGGCGTGGGGCGGGCCATAGTCGGGCCGACGCTCGTTGTAGAAGCGACCCTTCAGGTCGGGGTAGGGGGAGTTGTCCCACTCTTGCATGGCGGCCCGGTCGAGCAGCCAGTCGTTCATTTCGAACACGAAGTCGCGCAGCTCGCTGTCGGGCTCTTTGCTATGAAAGAGCACCAGGGCGCGGGTGTGCCAGGGCACAAAGGCCGGGTTGGGCTGCTGGCGGAAGAACTCGCGGTAGTAGCCAAAGCTCTTGAGAAAGCGCTCCTTCGCCCGGGGAGTCGGCCGCTCGAGATAGAGCCGGGCGCGCAACAGCTGGGCCTCGCCGGAGTAGAAGTTCTGGTTGTCGTTCTCGCGCTTCTTGGGCCGCAGGAAGGTGCGGAAGGAGCCGTCCGGGCGGGCCAACGACTCGATGGTGCCGCAAAGGGCCTCGAGCTCGCTCGCGTAACGCTTTCGCTCGGAGCTGTCGAGCAAAGCCAGGGCGGCAATGGCCATGGCGCCCAGCTTGACCTCGTCGCGATAGACGATCTCACCGGGTCGATAGAAGGCCTTCAGGTTGTAGCTCAGGTTGCGGGCGGCCTGCTCGCGCGCCGAGGGCCACTGCTCCAGCACCCAGGTGGCCATGAACTGGCGCAGCGGGTTGTTGGCCTCGGACTCTTCTCCCCGGCTGGGCCAGTACTTGTAGACCAGCCGCCCGTCCGGCTCGAGGTTGGCCAGCAGCCAGTCAGCCAGCTCGGCGCTCATACTCTCCAGGGCCTGACGGGTAACAGCTTCCTCGCCGATAGGCTCGTTGCCGCGCACCATGCCTCGCGCGGTCGGTGGCTGACCAAGTTGCACCAGCACCTGCTCGGCCTTGAAGGTCGTCACGGTCACCTGGTCGGGGGGCATGGCTCCCAGAGCTTTGATGGCTCTGGGGAAGCTGAGATTGCGAGCCAGCATCTCGGTGGGGGCCAGGCGCGACCGCCTGCCCCCGACCTCCACCTGAAGGCCCAGGACGCCCCGGTGAACCCCTCCCAGCTTGCCCAGATGGGGCTGATAGTCGTAGGTCAGACAGATTTCGGCCGAAGTGGGCGTCTCGCGACTGGCCTGCCGGGCCTGAAGGGCGGCCTGAGCGAGATTGGTCCACCAATCCGATCCCTCCGACCAGGCCTGCGACACTCGCTGGCCGTCCCTGCGCAGCACGACCAGAACCGGGCCGTGAAAGGCCAGCAGCCGGGGGGTGGGGGGCCCAGGACGCTCGCCAAAGACCGAAGCCACGGCCGCGAGATCGGCCGCCTCCAGTTGAGGGCTCTCCACCCGCGCGGGAGAAGGGCTGCAACCCACCAGCACCAGCAGGGCCAGGAGCCAGCGGGCCACTCCTACATCCGCTGCAACAGGGCCACGATCGGCAAGATCAGGGCCAGGATGAGAAAAGCCGCGACCACGCCCATGCCGGCCATGATGAGCGGCTCGGACATGGCCGCAAAATACTCCACCGCCATCTCCGCGTCTTCCTCATACACCTTGGCCACGTAGTAGGTGGCCCGAACCACGTTGGAAGACTCCTCCCCCACGGTGATCATCATGACGGCGGCGGTCGGAAAAACGGCATCCAGAGCCTCACCCAGCCCACAACCGTGCTCGAGCCGCACGCAGGACATCGCCAATCCCTGGCGGATGGCTTCATTGCCCGAAATATCACGCACCATGACCAGCGCCGTGGCCGAGGGGATGCCGACTTCCAGCAGGGTCGAGAGGGTGAATAGAAGCCGGGCATAGATCATCCTGCGCATCACGCTGCCGAGCAGAGGGATGTCCAGCAGGCCCTGGTGGATTTTTCGTCGCAGCTCCGTATTGCGGGCCATCGAGCGCTGAAAGGCGGGCCAGAGCGTAAAGACCACCATGGCCACTGTCAGGGCCGACATGCCAAGCGTCAGGGGATTGCGCAGGAAGTTGCCCAGGTTCACCAGCATGCGAGTGGGCCAGGGTAGGGGAACCCCCAGCGTCGTGTAGAGGGGGCCCATGGCCGGCAGGATGTAAAACATGAAGGCCGCCGAGCACAGGATGCAGGCTACGATCAGGAAGGCCGGGTAGGTCAGGCTGGCCGACAGCTTGCGGTACAGGCCGTCCTGGCGCTCGAGCAACACGGCCAGTTGCTCGAGCATGAGGTTGAGGCGCCCCGACTGCTCACCGGCTCGGGTGATGCCCACGTAGACGGGCGAGAAGACACGGGGATAGTAGCTCAGTGAGGCCGACAGGCTGTTGCCGGCGAGCACCCTCTCGCCGATGTCGTAGATGACCCTTCCGAGCTTGCCTTCGTCGCCTTTGGCGTACATGTCCAGGGCTTTGTGCAGGGGAACCCCGGCGTCGAGCATGGCCACGAACTGGCGCGTAAAGAGGGCCAGATCGCGGAGCCTGACGGTGGTGCGAGCGTTGACGGAGGGGGCTTCGGCCACTGCCAGGATCTTCGCTCTGCCTCAAATTGCTCCCGCTGGAACGCCATTCACCTTGCTCGGGGCGCCCTCTGGAGGCTATACTGCAGAAATGCACTTGATTGAAGACCTGATCCTCCCGCGGGTCGAGAAACCCAGTCGTTACATCGGGCAAGAGCTCAATTCCGTCCACAAGTCCCCTTCGGAAGTGGACGTTCGCATTTGCCTGGCCTTCCCCGACATGTACGACCTCGGACTGTCCAACCTGGGCCTCCTGATCCTCTACAGCCTGCTCAACCGCCAGCCCGGCGTGTGGTGCGAGCGGGCTTACGCGGTGGGGCTCGACCTCGAGCACGAGCTGCGCTCGCGGGACATCTCCCTTTTCTCGGTGGAGAGCCGCACGCCGCTCGCTCAGTTCGACGCGGTGGGCTTCACGCTGCAGTATGAGCTGAGCTACACCAACATCTTGAACATGCTCGACCTGGCCCGCATCCCGCTGCTCAGTGCCGAGCGGGGCGACGAGCACCCCATCATCCTGGCCGGGGGGCCCTGCGCCTTCAATCCCGAGCCTCTGGCCGACTTCATCGACTGCTTCATCATCGGCGACGGAGAAGACTCGGTGCTGCAGCTGGCCCAGGCCCTGCGGGCCACCCGCGGCAGGGCCCGAGACGAGCGCCTCAAGGCCCTGCGCAAGGTGAAAGGCGCTTACCTGCCCGCCTTCTATCCCACCGCCACCCTCGAGAACGGCACCGTGGTGGGAGCCCCCGGGGCCGCCCCGGTGCGAAAGTCCTTGCTCTTGAGCCTGGAGAACACGCCCTATCCCACCGATTACATCGTGCCCTTCACCCAGCAGGTGCACGACCGCGTCTCGCTCGAGGTGCTGCGCGGCTGCACCCAGGGCTGCCGCTTCTGCCAGGCGGGCATGATCTACCGCCCGGTGCGCGAGCGCAACCTGGACACGCTGGGCGACCTGATGCGCGAGACCATCGAGAAGACCGGCTACGAGGAGATCTCGCTCTCGAGCCTGTCCACCTGCGACTACTCCAAGCCCAAGGCGCTGGTGGCCCAGTCGGTGCTGCAGGGCGGCCCCGACAACGTGGCCGTGTCGCTGCCCTCGCTTCGCATGGACACCTTCTCGGTGGACCTGGTGGACATGGTCCAGAGCGTGCGCAAGACCGGCGTCACCTTCGCCCCCGAAGCGGCCACGCCGCGCATGCGGGCGGTAATCGACAAGGACATCCCCGACGACATGCTCTTTGAGACCACCGAGACGGTCTACCGCAAGGGCTGGGACCACATCAAGCTCTACTTCATGATCGGCCTGCCCACCGAGCGCGACGAGGACGTGCTGCGCATCGCCTACCTGGCCCAGGAGGTGCTGCGCCGCGGCAAGGCGGTCAACCGGCGGGCCGCCCTGCGCATCGGCGTCTCCACCTTCGTGCCCAAGCCCCACACGCCGTTTCAGTGGGACCGCCAGATCGACATCCCCGAGACGCTCCACAAGCAAAATCTGCTACGCGACCGCACCCGGGCCTTCGGGCTCAAGTTCGGACGTCACGAGGCCGAGCAGAGCTTGCTCGAGGGCATCCTGTCGCGTGGCGATCGGCGGTTGGGCAAGCTGCTCTTGCAGGCCTATCGCAACGGCTGCAAGTTCGACGGCTGGAACGAGCACCTCGACCTTCGCCGCTGGGAGAAGGCCGCCGACCAGACCGGGATTGACGCCCTCGCCTACCTGCGCGAGCGTCCCCTGGACGAGCCGTTGCCCTGGGACCACATCGACACCCTGGTAACCAAGCAGTACCACGTCAAAGAATACCTCAAGTCGCGCGCCGAGATGCTCAACCGCGACTGCCGCTACACCGGCTGCTCGACCTGCGGGGTGATCACCGAAGAGAAAGACTCGTGCGTCGAGATGCTCTCGCGCCAGAAGAAGGGGATCAAGGAAGAGAAGACCTGGGAGCGCCCCGAGCTGCCCAAGCTGCCGCCCCAGACCCCGGCCCAGCGCATGGTGGCGCGCTTTGAGCGCAGCGGCAAGATGCGCCTCTTGAGCCAGCTCGAGACCGCCAACGTCTGGACCCGCGCCCTGCGGCGGGCGGGTCTTCGCATGTGCTACTCGGAAGGTTTCCACCCCCAGCCGCGCCTGGCGTTCTCCACCGGCCTTCCGGTGGGCATGGCCACGGTGGCCGATTACGTGGACGTGCTGCTGCTCTTTGCGTTGCCGCCGCTCGAATTCAAGCTGCGGGTCAACCAGGTGCTGCCGCCCGGCTTCAAGGTGCTCGACTGCGGCGAGGTGCCCCTGTCTGCCCCCTCGCTGATGTCAGCCATCAGCGCCGCCGACTACCTCATCGAGGTGCCCCGCTCTTGTATGAGCGCGGTGTTCGACCCTGCCGAGCTGATGGCCCGCGAAGAGATCGTGGTGCAGCGCCGCACCAAGAAGGGGGATGTCAAGCCGGTGGACATCCGCCCGCTGATCCGCTTCTTCGAGCTGGAAGAGGCGGGCGCGGAGTGGGTAGGCTACCGGGTCGGCCTGAGCAACGTGGACGGTCTTGCGGCCAAGCCGCGCGAGCTGGTCGAGCTGATGGGGGTGAGCGAGGCTGACCAGGTGGTTGTGCGAGTGACCCGCCTGCAGAGCTACCTCGATGGTGGGGCGCCGGTGGAGTCGCTCTTCCTGCCGGCTGAGGAGCCAGGTCGGGTGGAGCTGGCTGCGCTCTAACCTTCAATCACGCAGAATCGGGTCTCGACGTTGAAGTAGTATCCCCCTTTGCGTCCGAAGGCGTGCTCGGCCTGCCTGAGATAGACCGGGCTGGTGCGGTCGGGCTCGAGCAGGTCGCGCAGCACGGAGACGTTCTTGCGCACCTGGGCGGCGCTCGACTCGCCCTCGAACGGGTACTCCCAGACCTGGGCAAACAGCTCCTCCTGGCTCAGGGGGGCCCCTCGGGCACGGATCAGGGCCAGCAGGATGCGGGTCAGAATCTTCCGGCTCAACAGGTTGAAGGGCCCACGGGAACGTTCCACGGCCCGACCGGCGGGCAGGTCCAGGAAGATGTCAAACTCGCCCTCGCGCTTTTGCAGCTCTTCATAGTCGCCCGGGCTCAGCGCCCGCTCGCCCTCGGTCGTCAGGGCCCGGTAGGGAGCCTTGCGGGCCACCTCGGCCTGCATCTGGGCCGCTCCCACCCCTTTCGCCAGGGCTCCGGCCTCGGCCGCCTGATCGCGCATGAGTAAGACCTGCAGGGCCAGGGCAGGGTTCCCCAGGCGCTGGCAGAGGCGATCCACCTCGGCAAGGTGCACCTCGGCCTGCTCGTTGCGCCCCTGAGCACGCAGCTGCTTGGCCTGCATCAGCTCGGCCATGCCGCGCAGCTGCACGTCGGGAAACCCTCGGCTATCGCGCCAGGTGTCCTCGATGTGGCGGGCGGCCTCCTCGCCGCGGCCGAGCTTGAGCAGCGCCTCACCGGCCAGAAAGCGCACCAGGAAGGCCAGGCGCTCCTCGTGCACGGCACGCGCCTGCTCGAGGCTGCGCTGGCACTGCTGCAGGCATTCGGCCCAGGCCTCTTGCTGACCCAGGGCGCGGGCGCGCACGAAACCTGAGTAAGCCACGCCCTTAGGGTCGTCGATCTCTTTGGCGATGGCCATGGCATGCTCGGCGGTGGCCTGTCCGGCCGCGCCCTGGGCCCTGAGCACCTGGAGCCGACCCAGGCCGTTGAGGGCTTTGACCCGTCCGGGCTGGCGACCGGGCAGGCTGTCGGCCAGCTCGATGGCCTGTTTGGCGATGCACTCGGCCTCCTCGAAGCGCCCCAGATCGAGCAGCATGTGGCAACGCGAGTTGAGCGACTTGAGCCGGGTCTGGGGGTCTGCCTGGCGTTCGACCCGCTCGAGCACGTCCAGCCCCTCCTCGAGCCGCCCAAGACTGGCCAGGGTATCGGCTTTCGAAATCTCCAGGATGGGCCAGCCCGGGCCCAACCGCTGGATCAGCCCCAGCATGGCCTCGAAGCGACCCGCCTGGTAGAGGGGCATCTTGACCTGCATCAGCAACTCCACCGCCCGGTCGGTGTCGTCGGCGGCCAGAAGGTGCTCCACGGCGTGGACAGCGGCGTCCAGCCCGGCATCGCCAGCCAGCAGCTCACCGCAGCGCCGGTGAAGCGCCCGGGCCTCTTCCTCGGAGAGCTCGCGCCGCAGGCTGTGGGCCAAGAGGTCGAACACCCGCGCGTGGGCGTCGGAAACCTCCACCAGGAAGCGCTCCTCCAAGCCGCGCAGCACCTCGGGGGGGAAGGCGTGCACCGGCAGCGGGGCGCGGGCCACGGCCAGGAGCTGCATCACCTCGCGCTCGCTCTCGCTCAGGCTGAGCTCGAGCTCGCGGGCCCACTCCTCGATCAGGGCCCGGGGGGACTGCGACTGGGGGGTCAGCCGGTGCTCTCGCACCAGCGAGGCACATAGCTTGAGCGCCAGCGGATGGCCCCGGCTCAGCTGGATAAGGTTGTCGAAGGGGCCCTCCTGGTCGAGCAGGCGGGAGAGAAGCTCCTCGCTCTCGCGATCGGTCAGCCCCTTGAGCCGCACCACCAGGCCGTCGGCTCGCTCGGCCGCGGTCAGCTTGACCCGCTCCTGGCTGGTGACGAGCACCGTGCCGCCGCTGAGATAGCGCTGGCTGAGGCGCAGGAAGTCGAGCAGCTCGTGGCAGTCGTCCAGAAAGAGCAGCACTTGGCGCGCATCCAGCGCCTGGATCAAGAGCAGCAGCTTGTCGTCGCTGGGGCCCACGGCCTGGAGCCAGTCGTTTCGCAGCCCTTCTCCCAGCACCTGGGTGAGTGCGTGAAGCAGGCTCTCAGGGCCCGTCAGCTCGCTCAGCCACACCACCCGGCGATCGGCCTGCAGCTGGTGGGCCAGCTCGAGGGCCAGGGCGGTTTTGCCGATGCCGCGCGGTCCCTCGAGCAGCACCAGGTTCTGCGAGTCGAGGTCTTGCAGGATGCGGCGCTTCTCGGCCTCTCGACCGATGAAGTGGGTAGCGCGACGGGGGAGCATCCTGGAGGCCTTCGACTTCACCCATGGAGATCCCGGCCGGATCTTGGATGGATCCCGTTCGAGGGTCTATTCTGAGCTCAGGAAGTCGCCCCGGAAGAGAGAACCCCTCGAATCCGCCGCTTGCTTCCTCTCGAGAGAACGGCTGAAGGTGGTGTCCCCTGCTCGAAGCTGCCTCTCGACTCGGAAACCCTCCAGAATCATCATACCTCCCCAGTACCACCTGGCTCTGATGGGCCGGGTTCCTTCTTTTCCCCGCGCTTGAGCAGCGCTTGCAGCTTGTCCCAGAACTCCCCTCCCAACAACAGCATGGAGAGGATGAATATCAAATCGGCGGTCAGGGCGCAGATCAGCAGCGTCTTCAGCGGAAGCTCGAATAGGAAGGCGGCGTAGGGAGCGAGCCAGGCGAGCAACCCGGAGAGCAGAAAGAGGGTGATGCCGAGGCTGTGCCGCTGCGGTCCCACGGGCGCTTTCCAGAGACCGAAGAGCCGGCCTTTGAGCCAGTCGAACCCGGGACGCCCGAGCACGGAAACCCCGGCCAGCAGGCCGAGCTCGGGAAAAATCAGGAAAAGGCCCGTGAAAACGGTCTTCCAGTCTGTGGACAGGTTGGAGCTGGTGACCAGCGGGATGAAGGCCAGGCCGAACTGGCCCGCAAGAATTATCCCCCCGCCGAGCCAGAGCCTCCCTCTGGAGACGGGCAACTCAGCCGAGTCGGGCAAAAAACTCCGCAACAGTGTTGAACTTCGGCACGATGCCGCCGCCGCTGATGACAGCCTGCACGCCCTCGTCGCCCTGACCGGACTTCTGGGCAAACTCCACCACCAGGGCGCGCCAGTTGGCCGTGGCCGAAGGCTGCATCTGGCTCAACAGGCCTTTGTAGGCCACGTTGTCGTCACGAAAGAAAAACAGGTTGCGGTTGAAGCGGAAGGCCAGGAACTGGCGGTTCTCGGCCCGTCCGAGGTGGAGCGACTCGATTCGGTTCCAGGCGATCTCGACCGGGCCGTTGGGGCTCTGCACCACGAAACCGTTGGGGCCCTGCTGGCCGCCCGGCAGGTGAATCGGCCCGCCCGCCGGTCCGCTCGGGGCGGGAGCAGGCGGTCTGGGGGCTTGCTGCTGCACGAGGGGAGGAGGCGGGGCCTGGGGCTCGGCCATCACGGGGATCTCGGGCGGCGGTGCCGGCTCAACGGCCGGAGGCTCGGCTGCGGGCGCCTCGGTTGGGCGCGCGGTGGCTTTCTTGACGGAGGCTGAAGCTTCCGCGAAGAGTTTTTCTAGTTCATCCATACCATCGGTTTCTCGGTTGAGGGCGGAAGGCCTTCAACGCAGGCGCAGCGTTCCCAGATAGTGCCAGACCCAGATGCCGAAGCTGCCCAGCGCCAGGCGAGGTTGCAGGCCTTCCGACCCTTACCTGCGCACCAGGGCCACCCCGGCCAGCGTGAGCGCTATCCCCGGCAGGAGCCCCGCGGTCAGCGGCTCGTGCATCCAGAAGAGGCCCATCAAGACCCCGAAGATCGGCACCAGGTAGCCGAAGAGCGAGGCGAATTGAGCTCCGGACTTCTGGATCAGGTGGTAGTAGATCAGGTTAGGCAGGGCCGTGGCCAGAACGCCTGCGGCCAGCACCGCCAGCCAGGCCGCGCGCTGAGGATGTCGGGCCAGGGGGCTCTCGAGGGCGAAGCTGAGCGCCGTCAGGGTCGCGCTGGCGTAGGCCAGGCTCCAGACCGTCGTGACCAGCGGGTGCAGGCCCTTGCCGCGGGCCGCCGCCAGCAGGCCGCCCGAGGCGTAGCCGAGACAGCCCGCCGCCATCAACGCCAGATCCCCCAGATCGGCCCCACGCCCGACAATGCTGGACGGACCGATCACCACCACCAGCCCCACCAGCGCCAGCGCGAGCCCGAGCATGCGCCGAGCCTCCGGCTTCTCACTGCGCAGGACGAAGGCGTTCAGGAGAAAGGTGCCGATGGGCACCAGCGCCGTCAGAAGCGCCGTCAGCCCCGAGGAGAGCCGCTCTTCAGCCAGCGAGATGGCGATCCAGATCAACGTGACGTTGAGAAAGCTGAGGACCACGAGCAGTCCGTGCTGCGCGCCACTGACGCGCAGCGAGCGGCGCGTCACCAGCGCCACCGCCAGCACGCTCAGGCAGGCAATCAGAGCGCGCGCCGCCATCATCTCGATGGGCTCGAAGTCGTGCTCGATGATCTTGACCAGCGGATAGATGCTGGCCCAGGCCAGGCACAAGATCAGGAGCAGACCGTATTCGACCGGACCGGGCGCTCGCATGGGCGGCGAGTTCGGTCCTCCCGGTCAGGGTCCTCGGAGCTCGCTCCCTCTCCGGTCCCCGATAGTGCGGAAGCTTCCCGGTACCGCCCTCACTCCAGCGTACACCCCGGAATCAGCCCGGTACCGGGGAAATTCCCGGTACCAGCGCTCTCAGCGGAACGCGGGTCGGGCCGGCCTGGTCCGAGCCCTCGATTACGCGGAAATTTACCGGTACCGCCCTCATTCCAGCGTATACCCCGGAATCAGCCCGGTACCGGGTAATCTCCCGGTACCAAGGCACAGTGAAACGAAAGCCTCGACGAATCAGGGCTGGCGGAGCGGCAGCAACCGGCGCAGGCGAACATCGAAAAGTTCGTTGAAGTCTGACTGGAAGACCAGGTTCTCAGCAAAACGCAGCTCAGGCAGGCGCAGCTCGCTGGCTCGGAAACGGTCCAGGCCTGAGCGGTGTCCGGTTCCGTCCACCTCGCCGTCAATGACGAAGCGGCGGCGGTCGGCCAGCACCACCAGGGCAAAGTCGAGGCGGTATGCGGTCTTGAGGGGGCGCAGACAGAGTTGGGGAATCAGCGCCTGGCGCATTCCGGCTGCCTCGCCAACCAGGGCCGGATAGGCCAGATCGCCGGTGGCCTCGCCGGTATGCCAGTCCACCACCGGATGCATGCGAATCCCCAGTTTCAGCGGCGAGCAGTAAGTCGGCCGTTGACCGGCGGCGACCCGGTGAGCCAGCAACATCCACTCTTCCAGCGAGTCGGTCGGAGCGGTCTCGAGCCATGTCCGCTGCAAGAGGTCGAAGCTTTGCCAAAGGAGCGCGAGCAGGTCCGGGCAACGGGCCATCCCGGCACGGTAGCGCTCGATACCGGACTTGTCGCTGGGCGGAGTGTAACAAGCCCGGTCATCGGTCACGAGGCTGTTGAGCGGTGAGCGCGGACCGACCCGACGAAGCTTGCCCAGCAGCTCCCCTGCCTCAACCTGCAGCACATCAGCCAGGCGCACGCACTCCTCCCTGCCCGCCAGGGCGAAGTTGCTCTCGAGCCGGGAGATTCGTTGCTGGGTCGAGCGGCCGCGCTCGGCCAGTTGGGCCTGGGTCAGCCCGGACTGCTTTCGCATTTGGCGCAGGAACGCGCCGAAGGTTGGCTTGCTCATACCCCGATCGTGCCATCCGGATGTGAACGCCGTGCTGCCAGGACGTGAACCAGCGATTGCCGCGATCGCAACAAAAAATGAACGGGATCAGCCCCCGGTCGGCAATCCCCGCTCCACCCAGCCTTTGGTCCCCTCGGCCACGTTGGTAAGGTCGCTGAAGCCCTGGCTGAGCAGGTAGTTGCAGGCCTTCATGGAGCGTCCACCCTTGGCGCAGATG
>JAANMU010000083.1_pt1 | contig 110438 bp, 75 predicted proteins | sample 7279701 | NCBI WGS metagenome assembly JAANMU01 (sample SAMN14094539, study PRJNA606508) | bioreactor metagenome | isolation source: A lab-scale SPAN reactor treating ammonium-rich wastewater day 57 | place: Ireland: Galway | collected 2017-03-13
GTATGTCTGGGAGATGTCTTCGTTGAAGGGGGAATGAGTCCATGAAACAGGTTTCGTTGCGGGGATTGGCGTTGGCGGCGGCTATGATTGCTCTGGGAGCGATGAGCGCCGACGACGCCCACGCCGGCTGGCACTCCAGCGGCGGCAGTTGGGGAAGTCACGGCGGGTCCAGCGGTGGTAGCTGGGGCTCGTCGGGCGGTAGTTGGGGAAGCCACGGCGGCGGGTTGTTCTCGCGGCTGCGGGCGCATTTTCACCGCTCGCACGGCAGTTGGGGCTCGTCGGGTGGTAGCCATAGCTCGTCGGGCTATTCGTCCTACAGCAGTTGGGGCTCCTCAGGCGGAAGCTCCGGCTCGTATAGCTCCTCCAGTTGGGGCTCTTCGGGCGGCAGTTCCAGCTCGTCGGGTTATTCGTCGTATAGCAGTTGGGGCTCCAGCGGCGGCTCGTCCAGCTCCAGCGGCGGCTACTCGGTTCCTTACTCCGCGCCGGTTGACGCCTACTATTATGAAGGCTCGCCCATGCCTCCGGCTGGCGGCGTTGCGCCTCCCGCCGGCGCGCCCATGCCTCCGGCCAACGGCAACGAAGCTCCCGAGCCGCCCGCCGCGGCCCGCGCCAACACCGGCACGCTGACGGTCAACGTCCCGGCCGACGCCAAGGTGTACGTCAACGGCCAGGCCACCACCAGCACCGGCGCCGCCCGAAGCTACGTCTCGCGCGGTCTGCGCAACGGCTTCAAGTACGCGTACGAAGTCCGCGCCCAGGTGGTCCGCGACGGTCGCACCATCGAAGAGGTCAAGACGATCGAACTGCGGGCGGGCGAAGTCAGCCGCCTGGCGTTCGACCTGAATGCGGCCGAGGCGGTGGCCACCACGCTCACCCTCAAGGTGCCCGAAGACGCCAAGGTGACGCTGGCCGGCGCCCAGACCATCACGACCGGCTCGGTCCGCACCTTCAGCACCACGCAACTGGCCGACGGCCAGACCTGGTCCGATTACGTGGTGCAAGTCACGTGGGAGCGCGACGGTCAGACCTTCGCCAAAGAGCAGACCATTACGCTCAACGCGGGCGATAATCGCACGCTGGAATTCGGCCTCGACGGCGCCAAGGTCGCCTCGCGGTAACTCCACCACGATAACCCTCGTTCCCACGCTCTGCGTGGGAACGCCAATCCGCGGCGCATCGCGGCGGGGTCGGGGTGGTTTTTCGGCCACACGACTTGCCACATGGCAAGCGGCTGGGCCGAAAAACCTCCCCGACCCCTTGAGCGCTTTGGGCGCCGTCACAAGAGGAGAAAGGGTTCACCACGCCCCGCGCGATCGATGATCGCGCGGGGCGTGTTCGTTTCTTGGCGCGTCCCCGCGGCGCGTTGGGTAAAGACAACCTAGAGTTGCAAAGAAACCACACCTGCGTGAAAAGAGAAAATGCAAATTGCAAAACAGGAATTGCAAAAGGCAAAATAAGAACGCGGAGCCTGCCGAGCGTTACCCTCTTTGCTAATCCGCCGTCCACAATCCGCTATCCACAATCGCTTCCATGTCTTCCCAACCCGTTGCTCCGCCGGCTATCGCGCGGCGGTGGCGAATCTTGATCAGCGTGCTGGTCGTGCTGCATGTGGCGGCGGTGCTGATTCCGCCGTTCCGTTTCGCCAGCCGGTCCAGCCAGGGCGAACCGTCTCCGCTGGCCGAGTCCGGCTATCGCTGGCTGCGGCCGTACATTAACGCGGCGTACCTGGACCACGGTTATTTTTACTTCGCCCCCAATCCCGGCCCCAGCCATCTGGTGCGGTACGAGGTGGACCAGGGCGAAGGGCAAGAGCCGCTGGTAGGCGTGTTTCCGCACATCGAGCCGCGGCGGCCAAGGATCATCGGCACGCAGTTGCCGCGCGTCATGTATCACCGGCACTTCATGCTGGCCGAGTCGCTGCACGCCAGCTTTACGCCCCCCGACCCGCCCCAGGACGTGCCCGAGAACGAAGAGCTGCGGAACCTGATGCTGGAAGACTGGCAGCGCCGCCGCGAGACCTATGTGGCGCTCAAGAAGTCCTTCGAGCAGCATTTGTCGGCGGTCCACGGCGGCCGGCCGGTGACGATTGTTCGCGTGGAGCATCGCCAGCCGTCGCCCGCCGAGTACCGCGAGGGGCTAAAGATTGACGACCCCCAACTGTACCGCGACTTGCCCGAGTCGCTCTCTGAAACCATTCCCGCGGGAGCCATCCGATGAACGCCGCCGTCGTTGCCATGAAAGACTGGTCGCGGGATGTGGGGGCCGCGTGGAATCGCTTCTGGTTCACGCCCGCACAGCCGCACACGCTGGCGCTGTTGCGCATCTTGACCGGCGCCATGCTGTTCTACACGCATCTGGCGTGGTCGCTGCACCTGGGCGCGTTTCTCGGTCCCCAAAGCTGGGTCAACCAGGACGCGTGGCGAATGCTTCGCCGCGACGCCTCGACCTGGACCTGGTGGTGGTGGGTCGAATCGCCCGCGCTGATGTGGCTCTTGCACGTCGCGGCGCTGGTGGTGTTCGCGCTGTTGACGGTGGGACTCTTGACCCGCGTGGTCGCGGTGCTGGCGTGGTTGATTGCCGTGGGGTATTGCCACCGGCTGACCGGGGCCATGTTCGGCCTGGACACCACGAACACGATGCTGGCCCTGTACCTGATGCTCGGCCCCGCCGGCGCGGTATGGTCGGTTGATCGCTGGCGGGCGAAGCGCCGCGCGGCAAGCGAAGGACGCGAGCCGCCTCCGGTTGTCCCGGCGGTCAGCACGAACGTGGCGATCCGGCTATTGCAGCTTCACTTGTGCGTCGTGTACCTGTTCGGCGGCATCGGCAAGATGCGCGGCGAACTGTGGTGGGACGGCAGCGCGCTGTGGTACGCGCTGGCCAACTACGAATATCAATCGCTGGCGATGACGTGGGTCATCAACTCGCCGTGGCTGGTGGCGGCGCTCTCGGCGGTCACGCTGTTCTGGGAGACGTTTTACTGCTTCCTGGTCTGGCCGCGGCTGACAAGGCCGATCGCGATCGGCCTGGCGTTCTTCATCCACGGCGGGATCGCGTTGTTCATGGGGATGATTACCTTCGGGCTGGCAATGATCTTCGCCAACCTGGCCTTCGTGCCGCCCGAGACGACCAAGGCCGTGGTGGAGCGTTTCTTCCGCAAACCGATACAACCGCCGCCCGCCCCCGAAATCGAACGCCCACGCGAGAAAAAACCCCACCGCCGCACGGAAGCGATCTCCACCCGCCCACGAACAGCGAAGTAGGAGAGTCGAAGGTCGAAAGAAAAAGACGAAAGCGGCGATGAATCGCGCACTCCAAATTTGGAGTGCGGGAATTCACTTCCGCTTTCGTCTCTTTTACTTTTTGACTTTCTGACCTTATTCCGGCGTCGTCTTGGGCTGGTACTCGTGATCGCGCTTCCGCACGACCTCGGCCTTGACGATCTTGTCTGGCTCGGGCAGACGGCCGAAGCCCGAGGGGTCGCGGCGGGTCAGCTTGGCCAGCACGTCCATGCCTTCCACCACGCGGCCGAAGGCGGTGTGCTTGCCGTCCAGGTGCGGCGTGGGGCGGAAGGTAAGAAAGAACTGCGAGCCGCCGGTGTCTTTGCCCGCGTGCGCCATGCTCAGCGTGCCGCGGAAGTGCATCCGGGCGTCGGGTTCGGCGCACTCGCACTCGATGGTGTAACCGGGACCGCCCGAACCGTCGCCGCTGGGATCGCCGCCTTGGGCCATAAAGCCGCCCAGCACGCGATGGAACCCTAAGCCGTTATAGAAACCTTTCTCCACGAGCGAGATAAAGTTCGCAACCGTGTTGGGCGCCTCGTTCTCGAACAGTTCAATTACAATCTCGCCCTTGGTGGTGGTTAGCTTGACGCGGGGCAGGTCGTCGGCCTGGGCCTCCTTGGCGCGCAGTTCCTTCTCGCGCTGCCACTTCTCTTGTTCTTCTTCGATAATGCTGGAGAACTGTGCCGCTTGCCGGTCAAGCGGGCCTTGCTCCTGGGCTTGGGTCAAATGCTTTTCGGCGGCCGCGAAATCGTCCATCGAGAACGCCGCGGCGCCGGCGGTCGCGTGAATACCGGGGATGTCGGCCTTGTTGTCGATCAGCGGCTGCACCAACTCCCGCGCTGCCTCGTAGCGGTCGCGACGCAGCAGATCGGCCGCCAGGTCGGCCAGCAGTTGCCCGGCTTCGGTGTTCTTCTTCGGGTCGGCCAGGTACTCTTTCTTCGCCGCGTCGGTCAGTTGCTCGACCACCTGCGCGTGCTCGGTCAGCAGTTCCTGAAACTCTTTGCGAATGGCCGTTTTGCGCTCGGCGGCGGCGGTGCGGGACTCGTCGATCAACTTCTGGGCTTGCTCGTTCAGCGCGTCAAACCGCTGGCGCAGCTCGGCATAGCTTTGCGGCGCCGCCTCGGCGTCTTCTTTCGCCTCGGCCGCGGGCGCCTCGGCGGGTTTCTCGTCTTGGGCCGCCAAGTGCGCGGGCGGAAGACCAACGACGCACGCGAGAGCAAGCAACCGGAACCAACGCGAACTCATAAGGAACTCCCTGGGAAATTTTGTTAAACCAAGGGGTCGTTGTGACCCCGAGGAAAGGTGCGAAACCGCAAGTGTTAGCGCCGGCGTCATGCTGCGGTCTTGCTCTTCTTTATTCCGCGTTTCCTTTACTCTCCCGTCTTTTTGACGGTGTACTCGTGGGGGCGCTTTCTTAGCACTTCGGCCTTGATGATCTTATCGGGCTCGGGCGCCGTGGGGGATTCGGGGTCGCGACGCTGGAGTTGATCGAGCACGTCCAGCCCCTCGATCACGCGGCCGAAGACGGTGTGGCGGCCGTTCAGGTGCGCGGTGGGAATGAAGGTGAGGAAGAACTGCGAGCCGCCCGTATCGCGTCCGGCGTGGGCCATGCTGAGCGAGCCGCGGAAGTGCATGCGGGCTTCGGGCTTGTAGCACTCGCAGGGAATTTCATAGCCGGGGCCGCCGCTGCCGTCGCCGTTGGGATCGCCGCCCTGGGCCATGAAGTGCGGCAACACGCGATGGAACATCAGGCCGTCGTAGAACTCTTCTTCCACCAGCGTGATGAAGTTGGCCACCGTGTTGGGCGCTTCGTTCTCGAACAGTTCGATCACGATGTCGCCCTTGGTGGTGGTCAGCTTGACGCGGGGCAGGTCGTCGGCCTCGGCCTCCTGGGCGCGAATCGCTTGTTCCGCCGCCCAGAGCTTTTGGTAATCCTCGGCGCTGGCGGCGAATTGCTGCATCTCGGGAGAGGTCAGGGCGTTGGCCTCGCGGGCCTTCTGGAAATACTCGGTCGCCTTGTCGAACTGATGGGTGGCGAACGCGGCCGACCCCGCCACGCCGTACAGCGCCGGGTCTTCGCTTCCCGAGCCAAGCAGCGTGCCGGTCAATTCCAGAGTTTGCTGGTAGTTCTCTTGCTTCCAGGCGTCTTCGGCCAGCTTGACCAGGAACCGCACCAGCGCGCGGTCTTCACCGGGGGCCGCCTGGTACGCCTTGAGGGCCGCGTCGCGCAGTTGCGGGAGCAACTGGTTGCCCTGGGCCACCAGGTCCTTCCATTGAGCTTCCAGGGCGGCGGTCTCTTCGTCGGCCGCTACCTGGTACTTGGTCTTGGTCTCGCGCAGCTTCTTGAGCACGTCTTGCCAGGCGGTCAGCGTTTGCTCGTAGTCTTTCTTGGCCTGGGCCGCTTCCTCGGGCGAAAGCTGCGGCTTCGCCGCGGGCTGGTCGTCGGCCGGCTTGGCCGGCTCCGTGGGTTCGGCCGGCTCCGTGGGTTCGGCGGGCTCCGTGGGTTCGGCGGGCTCCGTGGGTTTGGCCGGCTCGTCGGCGGGTTGCTCCTTGGCTGGAGCGGGTGGGTCTTTCGGAGCGGACTCGTCGGGCGTCTTTTCCGGTTCGTCGGCGGAGGGAGCGTCGGTCGGTTGCTCGGATTTTTCCGCAGGCGCCGGTTGTTCGGGTTGCTCTTGAGTCGGCGGGGTTTGCGGCTCGTCTTCGGTCTGGGCGACGGCGGGAACGAGCGATCCAGCGAATACAAAAAACGCAGCCAGCGCGACTGCGCGCCACGAGAAAACCATGCGGTTGCTCCTTCTATGCGGGGTAACGACCCATTAAGATTACCAGAGCCACGCCGCAGGGAAAGAGGCGGCGCCGGCGCAAAACGTAACGTCTTCCCACCTTACGCAGTCCTCCTGAGCAAAGTTCACCCGTGGGGCGGGCTTCCAGTCTGCCAGCCAGCTCGAACAGAGACGCAAGGGGTCGGGGTGGTTTTTCAGTCCTGCAACTTGCGATGGAGCCAGTGGCTGGGTCGAAAAGCCTCCCCGACCCCGCCTCGATGTTTCGCCAGGGGGGCGGACGACTCGTTAAGAGGGTTTGCAAGAATCTAAATTATGCCGCCTCGCAGAAAGAAACGATCATCGCCCGCCGACGCACCCATGCAAGAGCTGCGCATCATTGGCGGGCGGTGGCGGCGGCGGAAGTTGGCCTATCATGGCGATCCGGTCACGCGGCCCATGAAAGACCGCGTGCGGGAAGCGATGTTCAACCTGATCGGCCCCTCGGTCGTGGGAACGCACGCCTTGGACCTGTTCGCCGGCACCGGGGCGCTGGCGCTGGAGGCGCTCAGTCGCGGGGCCGAGCGAGCGACCTTGATCGAACGGCACTTTCCCACCGCCCGCCTGATTGGCGACAACGTGAAATCGCTGGACGCGGACGAACTGGTGGAAGTGGTCCCCGGCGACACCTTCCTGTGGGTTCGCCACCTGAATACCGCGAGCGACTTGGACGCCGAGCGTCCCTGGACCGTCTTTGTCTCTCCGCCGTGGGATTTATTCGTGGACCGCAAGGACGACCTGCTGGAGATCATCCGCAAGCTTGCCTCGCTGGCGCCGCCGGGAAGCGCCATCGCCGTTGAATCGGACCCCCGCTTTGATCCCGCCGAGTTGCCAGACGCCGACGAGTGGGATACCCGTACCTATCCGCCCGCGGTGATCTCGCTGCGTAGAATAGGCGTTAGAGAGTAGAGGTTAGCGAGTAGAGGGAAGAAGGCAAGAGGTTGGAAGGTAGGGAATGGGGTTAGAGAGCCGGGAGTTCAAGTCAAGATTGCGGGGCAAGATGCAATTGTCCGGTGGTTCCTATGCGATTGGCGGTTCAATGCCCAGGCATTGATTGAACAGCTATCTCCATGAAGCTGCACTATATTCCTAACCTCTAACCTCTGCTCCCTGACCGCTAACCTTCGCGCCTTCCGGCAGCAGTTCGGCCAGGCGTTGGTCGCTGAACTGGCGGCGGTAGAGGTCGTGGTAGCGGCCGCGACGGGCGAGGAGTGCCTCGTGATTGCCCACCTCGACCACGCGGCCGCGCTCGATCACGAGGATGCGGTCGGCCGAGCGAATGGTCGAAAGGCGGTGGGCGATGATCAGGCTGGTCCGGCCTTGGAGCATCTGGTCGATGCCTTGCTGGATGAGCTGCTCGGTTTCGGTATCGACCGACGAGGTAGCTTCGTCCATCACAAAGATCTGCGGGTCGGCCAGGATGGCGCGGGCCAGCGAGACCAGTTGCTTTTGCCCGGTCGAGAGCCGCCCGCCGCCTTCGCCCACTTGGGCCTGGTAGGCGTCGGGCATTTCGGCGATGAACTCGTGGGCGCCGGCCAACCGGGCGGCAGCCACGATGTCTTCGTCGCTCGCGTCCAGCCGGCCATAGCGGATGTTCTCGCGAATCGTGCCGCTAAACAGGTGCGGCGTTTGTAGCACGATGCCCAATTGTTGCTGATACCAAGCCAGGCTCCGCTGGCGGTAATCGACGCCGTTGAGCAGCACTTCGCCCGCGGTCGGCTCGTAGAACCGGCACAGCAAGCTAACGATGGTGGTTTTGCCGCCGCCGGTAGCGCCGACCAGCGCGATGGTTTCGCCCGCCTCGATGGTCAAGTTGAAATCTTCCAGCACCGTCTCGCCATTTTCGTAAGTGAAACCGACGTTACGAAACTCGATGGTGTGAATCTGCTGGTCCAAGCCATCGGGCGCCATGCCGCGCGGGAGTGGTTGATGGGCGTGGGCGGCAAGCGCGGCGCGCACCTCGGGCGAGTCCTTGATGGCCGGATCGGTGTCGAGCAGCTTGACGATGCGCTCGGCGGCGGCGCCGGCCATTTGGAGTTCCGTCAGTTGCCGCGCCATCTGCTGCACCGGCTCGAAAAACAAGCCCGAATAGTTCACGAACGACACCAGCACGCCAATACTGATCACGCCTTCCAGCACCCGCGCGCCGCCAAACCACAAGGCCAGTCCCGCCATGATGCTGCCCATCGCAATAATCAGCGGAAGGTACAGGGCCGACTCCAGCGCATTGCGGACCGAATGTTCATACATGCGGGCCGACGCTTCCTGGAACTCGGCCAGGTTGGCCTCCTCGCGCACCAGGGCCTTGGTAGTGCGCACGCCCATGATGCCTTCGTTAAACGCGGCGGTAATCTCGGCGTTCGATTTGCGGACCGCCCGGGCGCTGCGCAGCAACTTGCGTTGAAAAACGGCGCTCAACACGGCCATGGGCGGCAGGACCAGCAACAACACCAGGGCCAGCCGCCAATTCAACAAGAGCATGGCCGCCGCCACGCCGGTGATGAGGCTGAAGCCCCACAGAAAATCGAGCAGCGTCCAACCGATGATCCGCGAAAGCCGGTCGCAGTCCGACGTGAGCCGCGACATCAGCCACCCCACCGGTCGCCGATCGAAGTAGGAGAACGACAACTGTTGCAGCTTGTGGAAACTCGCCTGGCGAATGTCGTGGCTGACGCCGCTGGCGATGCGTCCAGCCAGAAGGATAAAGCTGGCGATGGCGGCACAGACGACCAGCACCACGCCCACATACGCGGCGCACAGGCGCCAGAAGTGCGCATCGGCGCCGACTTGCTCCACCCGGTCAATGATCCGCCCCACCAGCCACGGCATGAGCGTCTCGCACGCCGCGATGGTAACGGCCATGACCGCCAGCGCAACGCCATAGCGCAAGAACGGCCGCGCCAGCCGCAGCACCCGCAGCCAGACGGAAAGGTTGAAGCGTTGGGGTTGGTCGTCCATGGGGAGGAGGAGGAAAGTCGAAGGTCAGGAGTGTTTTCTCGTGACGACGCTCTGCGGTGCGAGTGGTTGCCGTGCGGGGGAGTCTTGCGCCGCTGGGGGCTTTCGCGGGATGTGTGGCTCTTGTGACGCGGGGCGTGGGAACGAGTGATGCTACGTCACTCCGCTTTCCACTTGCGGGGCGCCGCTTTCGCTTTGGATTCCGTACAGGCGGCGGTAGGGGCCGTCTTGCTGCATTAACTGTTCGTGCGTGCCTTGCTGCATGACCTGGCCGGCGGCGAGGACAAGGATTTTGTCGGCGTGGCGGAGCGTGGAAAGGCGGTGGGCAATGACGATGGTGGTGTGCCGGCCGCGCCGCTCGCGCAAGGCGCGGAGGATGAGCGTCTCGGTCTCGGCGTCCACGGCGCTTAAGGCGTCGTCCAGGGCCAGAATCGCCGGCCGCTGCAACAGCGCCCGGGCCAGCGCCACGCGCTGCCGCTGCCCGCCAGAAAGCGTCACGCCGCGCTCGCCGACCACGGTGTCGTAGCCGCGCTCGAACGAAGTAATCGCTTCATGCACGGCGGCCATCTCGGCCGCTTCAAACAGTTCTTGTTCCTGCGCGTCGCGGCGCCCCAGGGCGATGTTCTCTCGCACGGTCTTGGAGAACAGAAACGGCTCTTGCATCACCACGCTGATTTGTGACCGCAGCCACAGCCGCGGCAGGTTTTCGAGCGGGCGCCCATCGACGCGGATCGAACCGCGGGCGCCTTCGTACAGGCGCAGCAACAGGTGGACGATGGTCGTTTTGCCCGCGCCCGAGGGGCCGAGAATCGCCAGCGTTTGCCCCGGCTCGATCGCGAACGACACGTCCCGCAGCACGTCGCGGCCAGGATCGTAAGCGAAGCTGACGTTCTCGAACTCGATGCGGCCTTCCAGGCTGGCTACCTCGGCGGGCGGAGCGTATTCTTCTTCCGGCTCGGCGTCCAAGATCGTTTCGATCCGCCGTAGCGACACCAGCGCCTTGCCGAGATCGGCCAAGATGCGGCCCATCTGCCGGACCGGCCAGATGTACATGGCCACGAACGCCAGGAAGGCGACCAACGTGCCGACCGACAACTTGCCGGCCGCCACCCACCACGCGCCGACCACCAGCACCGCCGCTTGCTGCGTGAGGACCAGGAAGTCGCTCAGGGGCCAGAACACCGCCATCAGGGCGATCAGGCGGAAGTGCCGGTCGCGGTAGTCGCGATTGGCGCCCGCGAACTTTTCCATCTCGAACTCTTGCCGGGCAAAGGCCCGCACCACCCGCACTCCGGTCAGGTTCTCTTGCAAGACGGTGGTCATGCGGCTTTCGGCTTCGTCCATGCGCGCGAAGTTCGGTTGAATCTTGCGGAAGAACAGCAAGCAAAAGCCGACCACCAGCGGCGCCCCGGCCAGAGAAATCAGCGCCATGGGCGGGTGCAGCCAGAACATGAGGGGGATCACCGTCGTCAAGAGCAGCAGCGCCCGGCCGATCTCGACCACCTGCAGCGCGAGGAAGTGGCGGACCGTCTCCACGTCCGAGGTGCAGCGCTGCACCAGGTCGCCCGTCTCTTGCCGGTCGTGCCACGCACACGGCAGGCGTTGGAGGCGGTCGTAGAGCCGGTCGCGCAAGCGGGCGACGGCGCCTTCGGTGGCTTGCGCGGCCCAGCGGGCCTTGACGTACATGCAGGCGTTGCTGGCCACCGCCAGCGCGGCGATCACCAGCGCCGGCAGCCACAACCGCGAGACCAGGGCGGCGGGGCCGCCCAGCGCGTCGATCAGCCAGCGGCCGCCCGTGGGCGCGTCGGCGGCGGTTTCGAGGATCAGGCTGTCGATGGTCGCCCGCGTGACCAGCGGCGCCAGGTACGCCAGAAAAGTGCCGACCGCCAGCGCCGCCAGCGCCGCCGCGTAACGACGCCGGTAGCCCGCCAACAGTCGAAGGAAAGAGCGATACGCGTTCACAAGCGAAACATTACAAGGACCCGAGGCGCCGGCGCCCCGCATAAGACACTCTCACCGCCCGGCAGGTTCGCACGGGCGTTCCATTCATCGTTTCCGCAACAGCGGCAAAGGTAAAGCGGGGTTGACGCGGGAAAGGGGATACGGGGTTGGAAGTTCGAGCCGCGTGGCGTTGATATTTCGTTTGACGGTCGTTCCCTTCTTGGTTTCGCGGTGGCTCGCATGGGTGGATTGTCAATTGGTACGGTTTGGGCCGCGCGCCGAGTATTTCCAGCGAGGCGAGCCAGTTCCCGGAAAGTTCGTAGTTCTGGCCCACCGCCCATGACGTTAGAATGACGGTTGAGCGTTATCACCGCGAGGCCGAATCATGCGACTTACCGATGACCAAATCAAGCAAGCGATCCTCCATCCCGAGGAGGAAATCCGGCTGACCGCCTTGCGCTATTTCTCCCAATGCCTCAGCCGTGACGAGACCGTCATGCCCGTGGTCATCGAGGCCGTCCAAAAATATGGTCGTAAGCGTACGTTTAGCCTCCTGCGCGACGCAGAGCGGCTGGCGCAGAACGACGCCACGGTGGAGTGGCTCATCGCCGAGCTTGACCAGGAGTTCGATGAAGCCGACGTGACGCAGGACAACTACCGTTTTGCCCTGGGCCTGATTTTGTGCAATGCCGACCCGGCGTTCCTGGCTCCCCGCGAAGACGCCATTCTGGCCGCCGAGGGCTTTCCCGAGGAATTGGAAGAATCGCTCGCCCAGGTCCTCGAAGCGGCCTCGTGGGACTGGGAGACCACATGGCAAGAGTTCGAGCGTCTGGGGCAAACGCTGTGGGAAAACACCTCGGCGAGCCGGAACGAATACCGCCGCCTCCAGCGCCTGGTTCGCGCGCTGGCCCGCTGTCCCGATGCTCGGCCCAGCGAGGTGCTGAACTTGCTGCGCCGGCGCTACCACGGCCACAACAAAATTCTGATGCAGTGGCTGGAGCCGCGGATTGTGGAGCTTGCCGGCGAACTGCAATTGCAGGAGGCCATCCCCCTGTTGATCGAACGATTTACGGAAGACGACGACGTGGTGTATGACGCCGCCATTTTCGCCCTCGCTACGATCGGCGGCGAGGCGGTCGTGCGGGCGATTCAGCGGGAATGGCCGCAAGTGGACGAGGACGTTCGTGACGCCCTGGCCGAGGTGCTGGAGTATCTTCGCGTCGATCGCTGCGTCCCCGTCTGCATGAAATTGTTGAAGAAGGAAGACGACCTGTACGTGGCGGTGGCGCTCGGACACGCTTTGCTGGCCCAGTTCGCCACCGAGGGAATCGAGCCGGTATGGCGCCTGGTGCGCGGCGAGGAACACGACTCCGACTTGGAGGTGTCGGAACTGCGGGAACGCCTGGTGGCCGTGGCCGCCATCACGGGACAAACGTTTCCCGAGTACGAGGAATGGCTGCGGGAATGCCTGGCGACCAATTGGGGCTGGGGCGACATCGAGCCGAATCGGTTGGCCGATAACTTTCGCGTTGACTCGGACGACGACGAGTTCGACGACGAAGAAAACGAACTCCTCTCCCATGAAGAACTGGACGCCGACGAACCGTGCCCTTGCGGCAGCGGCAAGAACTACGGCGACTGCTGCTGGGACAAAGACTTCGTTTGGACGCGCGACGAGCAAGGCAAAATCTATCGCTCCATGCCCGTCGGCGACGAGCTGGGGGACGTACTAGAGGCCCTGCGAGAAGCGTTCGTGGCGGAACACGGCCGCGAACCCGGGGCGGGCGATCCCTTGTTCCCCGGCATGCCGCATCCCGAGCACCTGGAAGCGATGATGGCCGAAATGATGCGGAAAGCCGGCGTGCCCCCCGCGGTCATCTACGCCTTTGAGCAGACGGGCATGGTGGTGACCGAGGAAAACCAAAACCTGATTCCCGACGTTGACATCGCCCGTTGGGAGGCCGCCATGAACGAGTACGAATTGCGGCGCGGCAACCCGGATAGGGACGAATCCCAGGAGTTTCCCGTCGGCGCGGTGGCCTTCTACGGTCCAGACGCCACGACCACAACCAAGATCGTCGCCAGCGTGATGCTGTACGAAGGAGCGGAGCCGATCCTCAAACAATGGGTGGGCGTGGGCGTGCCAGGAAAGCCCAAGGTCCAGCGACAAATCGAACAATTTTTCCAGCGATACGGCGTGAAGTCGGTCGTGGCCGCGGAAGCCAACTTGGGTTGCCCGCACGAAGAAGGCGAGGACTTCCCCGTCGGCGAAGATTGTCCCTTCTGCCCCTACTGGAAAGGCAAGCAGGGCAGCGCTGGGCGGGAGTAAGGCGGGCGCCGTTTTCATCGATTCTTGTTCTTCTTCCCAGGCGAGCGGGGGCGGCGTCCGCCAAAGCTCAAGGAACAACGGCCGGATTCCCGGCAAGCTCCATCGTTCCAGATTCACGAATTCTGGGAGCGGAGCTTTTCCACCTCCACGACGGCTACTATCGTGGCCTGATCGGACGTACCCTGGTGCTGGATCGGACACGGAATCAAGACGACATCGCGACTCTGGCCGCGGAGAGCTTTGCCCCATGACGTTTCGGACCCTGACTCGCTACGGCATCCTGGTGGTTGCGGTGTTCGCGCCCTGGTGCGCCGCGGCGGCGGAAGAAGACGCTTTCCTGAAGTTGCATTGCGTCGCTTGTCACGGGCCGGACGTTCAAGAAGCGGCGTTGCGGGTTGACGCGTTATCCACGGATTTGGCGGACCGAGACGTTTTCGCGCAATGGGAGCGGGTTTACGATCGCGTCGCGCAGCGGGAAATGCCTCCCCAAGACGCCGATCAACCGACCGATGCCCAGCGCGCGGCGTTTCTGAAGACGCTTGCGGAAAAACTCCATGCGGTTTCTTTGGCGAAGCAGCAGCGCGAAGGACGCGTCGTCGTGCGGCGGCTCAACCGCAACGAGTACCAGTACACCGTGCACGACCTGCTGGGGATCGGTGTCGAGTTGAAGTCGCTTCTGCCCGAAGATAACAAGGTCGCCGGGTTCGACAACATCAGCGCGGGGCTGGAAACCTCGGCCACCCATCTGGTCCGTTACCAACAAGCGGCCGACCGCGCGCTGGCCGAACTGTATCCGCCGCGGCTTCTTGCCGACGAGCCAAGACCCATGCGGCGCCGCTATACGGGCCGCGAATATTTTGATAATCGGCCCGAGCCGAATCGCCGCGGCGTGATCGACTTTCTCAGGTTCGAAGGCGATACGCTGATTCAGTGCGCCCAGCTTTACAAGCATGGCAGCATGGCCACCCGGAATACGCCGGTCGAAGGTCGGTACCGGGTCCGCGCGTCGATGCGGGCGGTCCATACCCAAGGCAAGTCAATTCAAGTGGAGATCGGCCGGATGTCTACCGACCGATTTGGACATGAAAAATTGGAACATCTGCTCGATATCCGCGACGTGCGGCCGGGGCAGGCTCAGATCATCGAGGTAACCGCCGATCTCAAACGCGACGAGCAAGTCTATCTTTCCGGCCGCAACCTCACCCATTTCACCAAACTCCAAAGGCAGCCGGACTGGAAACCCGTCGAAGACGATTTTCAAGGTCCGGGCCTGGCGATCGACTGGATTGAGTTGGAAGGGCCGCTGACCACGACCGACGGCTACCGGGAGTTCTTCGGCGGGCTGCCGCGAGTGCCCCATCGCTTTTACGAAGATGCGCTGGCGGGCAAGCCGCTTCAGGATTGGTCGAAGTGGCATCCGAACGAGTTCCCAAAGCCGCACAACCGCTTGCGGCTTATCTCGCGGGCGCCCCACGAAGACGCCGAGCGTTTACTGCGTCGCTTTGTTCAGCGCGCGCTCCGCGGCATGGCCCAGGAAAGCTTCACCGCGCCGTTGGTTCGCCGGACGCAGGAACGGCTGGACCGCGGCGAACCGCTCGAAGATGCGCTCCGCGCCGGCTATAAGGAAGTGCTTTGCTCTCCCCAGTTCTTGCTGCGGATCGAGGAGCCGGGAAAGTTGGACGACTTCGCGCTCGCGTCACGGCTTTCGTATTTCCTTTGGAGTTCGCTGCCAGACGACGAGCTGCTGGAATTGGCCGCCCAAGGTCAACTGCGTCAACCGGAAGTTCTCCGCGCTCAGACGGAGCGACTGCTTGCCGATTGGCGCTCCGAGCGGTTTGTGCGTCACTTCACCGGTCAGTGGCTGGAACTGGATAAGTTGCACGAGATGAAGCCCGACGTGATTTACGTCGAGTACGACGAAGACCTCGCCTGGTCGATGGGGGAAGAAACGCGGCGATTCTTTGAGGAAGTGCTCGCGAACAATTTGCCCGTTTCCCAGTTCGCCCATTCCGACTGGTCGATGCTCAACCAGCGTCTTGCCCAACATTATGGAATCCCCGGCGTTGACGGCATGGACTTCCGCCGCGTCACGCTCCCGCCGGCAGCGCATCGCGGCGGCGTGGTCACGCACGCCAGCATCCTGAAGTTGACGACCAACGCCACATACACCTCGCCCATCAAGCGCGGCGCGTGGCTGTTGGACCGAATCGTCGGCAAACCGCCGGCCCCGCCGCCGCCGACGGTGGAAGCCATCGAGCCAGACATTCGCGGAGCGGTCACCATTCGCGAACAAATGGCGTTGCACAAGACTCAGCGGGTCTGTGCCTCGTGTCATAGGAAGATCGACCCGCCCGGCTTCGCCTTGGAGAACTTCGACGTGGTGGGCGGCTGGCGCGAGCGCTACCGCGTGGCGACCGGCAATTCCGAGCCAGGCGAGAAGAAGGACTACGTGGAGCTAGCTAACTTCCCCGGCCGCAAGGTCTGGCTGGCCAGGCCGGTCGAAGCATTCGGAGAGGCGCCAGACGGCTCAACGTTCGCCAACATTGACGACTACAAGCAGATCCTGCTGCGCGACAAAGACCAACTGGCGCGCAACCTGGCCGAGAAGCTGCTCGTCTACGGCACGGGCGCCGCGCTTGAGTTCGCCGATCGTGAAGCCGTCGAGGAGATTGTCAGCAAGGCGAAAGCCGACAACTACGGTTTCCGCACCCTGCTCCACGCGGTGGTGCAAAGCCGCGTCTTTCAGTCCAAGTAACGAGGCCGATTTCGCTTTCCCCTAGCCGCCAAGGACTTCCCATGCCACAGCCTCTGTCGCGCCGCACCCTCCTTCGAGCCGGGGCCGCCTCGATCACGCTGCCGCTGCTGGACGCCATGCTGCCGCCGCTGCGGGCGGAAACGCAAGGAGCGTCTCCGAAGCGCATGGTGCTGATTCACCGGCCGCTGGGGACGTATCACCCTTACCTGGTTCCCCAAGAAACGGGACTCCACTACGAGGCGCCGCGGTATCTGAAGACGCTGGAAGCGCACCGCAGCCATTTCACGCTGTTTTCGGGAATCGCGCACTTGGGCTACCCCAATTCACACCATACCGAGTCGGCGATCTTCACCGGAGTCGGCCCGGCCGGCGTGGCCCGAGCCGACGACATCCACAACACGATCTCGCTGGATCAAGAAGTGGCTGAGCACGTGGGCGGAGCGACGCGCGTTCGCAGCCTCACGCTCAACACCGCCAACTGCGCCTCGTTGTCCTGGAATCGCAAAGGCGTGCCGGTCCCGTGGACGCGGGGACGTAGCCAACTCTTCCGGCAACTGTTTATCGACGGCTCGCCAGAGGAGATCGAAAAGGAACTTCAACGACTGGCGCACGGCCGCAGCATCCTCGACGGCATGCGCGAACAACTCAAAACGTTGTCCAACCGGCTTGGCGCCGCCGACCGCAACCGCCTGGCGATCATGGAAACGTCCATCCGCGAGGCCGAAACGCTCCTGCACCAGGAAGAAGCGTGGGCCGCCAGGCCCAAGCCGGTGGTGAAGGCGATCGAGCAGGACTTTTCGGATCAGGCGCAAAGTTGGCTGGAGTCGCAGCAGCGGTGGTACGCGCTGATTCACCTGGCGCTCCAGACCGACTCGACCCGCGTCATCGTTTATGGAACCGGCGAGATGAACAACGCCAACGTTCCGGACCTCACGATCCACCACCACGACGCGTCGCACCACGGGAAGAACCCCGAAAAGATCGAGCAGTTCGCTCGCTACGAAGAGAAGGAATACGCCAACTTCGCCCGGTTTCTGGACCTGCTCCGAGACACCCACGAGCCGGGCGGCCCGCTGCTGGACAGCACCCAGGTGTTGCTCACCAGCAACCTGGGCGACGCCTCGGCCCACGCTTCCAACAACCTGCCCACCTTTCTTGCCGGCGGCGGTTTCAAGCACCAAGGTCACATGGCCTTCGACGCCGACGCCAACTACCCGCTGTCCAATCTCTACGTGCGAATGTTGCAGCAGTTCGGATTGGAAACCGATCGGTTCGGCAGTAATACGGGCATCCTCAGCGAGCTGGGTTAAAGAAGCTCCACAACGCACAATCGCCCCGGCGCGGGCACGGTCTTTGTCTCAGCGGTCAAGAATTTTTTTTTCGTAGCGGCGCGAACGCCGCCGCTACGACGGACTGGCGAAACCTTTACAACCTCTCGGCGGCCAAAGTGAAACTGTCCATTCCCGCTTTCTATGCTCTCGGTATGGTTCTTAGCGCGGCGCCGCTTTGGGCCGCCGAGCAGGAATGGCCGCCGCTTCCCGAGCGCGACGGAGCGGTGGTTATCCCCGCCCAGGAATGGCCATTGCGGCCCGGTCCGCGTGAAGTGCGCGTGTTGGTGCATTATCCCGATGGAAACTTAGGCAGCGTCGGCCCGCGCACCGGCGTTTTTCTGACGCTCCATAATTGGGGCGGAAGGGACTGCGACGGCACAGCCAACCCGCAAGCCCTGGCCCGCGAGTTCAACGTCGTCGCGGTCTGCGTGAACTACCTGCAAAGCGGTCCGCAAGATTCGATCCAAGGGCCGGAGCCTTATGACTTTGGTTGGCTTCAAGGGCTGGACGCCTTGCGCGCCTTGTGGTTTGTGACGCATCGGCTGGACGCGGCCAAGATTCCCTATGCGCGCGGGCGTCTCTTCGCCACGGGCGGCAGCGGCGGCGGGAATGTCGCGCTCATGGCCAATAAGCTGGCGCCGCGAACATTCGCCTGCATTGTCGAGATGTGCGGCATGAAGAAACTCAGCGACGCCCTGGCTTACAATCTTCCCGCGGCCGGCGGGCTGAATGCCCGTTGGAGCCGCGACCCGGCCAGCCCGAATTACCTTGCTCCCGGTGGGCAGGAGATTCGCTTTGTGGGTCATCCGTCGCACCTCGCCGAGATGAAGCGGCTTGGCGCGAGTGCGAAGATCGTGACCGTGCATGGCGTGGACGACAAGACCTGCCTGGAGGACGGCCGAGAGATGGTGGCGAACATGCGGCGCGCCGGTTTGGACGTTGTGCCGGTCTGGGTGACGCAAGACCTGGTGGACGGCGCGGTATTCACCACCACCGGGCACGCGCTGGGAAATCGCACGCGGATTCCCGGACACGTGGCCGGCAAGTGGTTGCGTCCCGATGGTCCCGACTCGCGAGAGCGCGCCACGCCGAGCGACTTCGACCGCCGCGACGAAGTCCGCTACGCCACCCGCGACGGCGCGTATGTCATCTCCTACGCGGCAGGTTACCCGGTGGGCCGTTTCGAGCCAGCCCTTTCCGCGCCTGAATATCCCGATCGCTTCGACCTGCTGCGCGTGCGGACCCACGACGGCGGCGACTTCGCGGCAAAAACGCCTGCCGCATGGGAGCCGCGGCGCCGGCACATCGTCGCCGCGCTGGAACGGGTGATGGGTCCGTTCCCGAATCCCGCCCGGCGTGTGTCGCTCGACGTGAAATTGTTGGAAGAAGTGAAACTGGAAGGCGGCCTGCGGCGCCGTAAGTTGAGCTTCCAAAGCGACGCCACCGACCGCGTGGCCGCTTACCTCTTTTTGCCCGCCGCCAAGGACAAACGGCCCGCGGTGTTGTGCCTGCAACAAACCACGCCGGCCGGCAAGTCGGAGCCTGCCGGATTGGCCGGCGATGCGAGCAAGCATTATGCGCTCCACCTGGCCCAGCGCGGCTATGTGACCCTGGCGCCGGATTATCCTGGCTTTGGCGACTCGCGGTACGATTTTGCTCCGAGCCACGGCTACGCCAGCGGCTCCATGAAGGCGATTTGGGACAACGTCCGCGCGGTCGATCTGCTGGAAACACTGCCCGAGGTGGACGCCGCGCGCATCGGCGTGCTCGGCCATTCGTTGGGAGGGCACCACGCGCTCTTTACGGCCGTGTTCGAGCCGCGCTTGCGCGTCGTCGTTTCCAGTTGCGGTTTCACGACGTTCCGCAAGGACGACCTTCCCAGTTGGACCGGCCCCCCCTACATGCCCCGCTTGGCGAGCGAATTTGGCAACGACGCCGCGCGCGTCCCCTTTGATTTTCCGGAAATCATCGCCGCCCTGGCGCCGCGGCCGTTCCTGGCGATCGCCGCCACGGGCGACACCGACTTTGACGTGTCCGGCGTGCGCGACGTGCTAACGGCGGCCGCCCCCGTGTACGCACTCCACGCAGCCGCGGACGCGCTCCGAGCCTACTATCCCGAGGCGCCTCACTCTTTCCCACCCGATGCTCAACAGAAAGCGTTCGACTTCCTCGATACGCATTTGAAACGTCCCGCGCCGTAGCTGTTTGGACGCCCCATTCCCTACTCTCCTTGCCGCACCATGATGAAACAATTTTGGATCGTCGCGACGGTTGGTTTCCTGTTCGGCGCCGGCTCGCCGGCCGAGGCGCAGCCGCCTTACGTGGGCGAGATTTCGCCGCCGACGTTTGAAGTGGTCGAGGAGCGCAACGTCCCGGCGCCAATGCGCGACGGCGTGGAGTTGCGGGCCGACGTCTTTCGTCCCAAAAGCCAGGAGCGATTTCCCGCCATCCTGCTGCAAACGCCCTACAACAAAAGCGGCCAGGCCGGCAGGTCCCGGCGCTTTGCGGCCCGCGGCTACGTGGTGGTGAACGTCGATTCGCGCGGGCGTTTCGAGTCGGGCGGAGCGTGGGACCCGTTCTCGCCGCTGCACAAGACCGATGGCTACGACCTGGTCGAGTGGATCGCGCGGCAGCCGTGGTGCAGCGGGAAGGTGGGAACCTACGGCCTTTCATACATGGGCTGGACCCAATGGTGGACCGCCGGGCAAGCGCCGCCTTCGCTCAAAGCGATGGTTCCCGAAGTGGCGCCGCCCGATCACTTCTACAATTGCCCTTATCAGAACGGCGTGCTGGTCAGTTGGATGGTGGACTGGGCGGGCACGATGTCGGGCCGAACGCCGCACAGCGCGGGACCGGGGCCTTATGGCGGTTTCGCTGTCAATCGCGAAGCGGCCTACCGCCAAACGCCGTATGTTGATTTCGAGAAGACCCGCAAGTATCTGCCGACCTCGTGGTGGTCCAAGTGGATTCGGCAAAACACGGCCGAAGGCGAGTACTGGAAGGCGATTTCCTACCAGACGCCTGAAAGTTACCGCAACGTGAATGTTCCGTCACTGGCCATCACCGGCTGGTTCGACGCCAACTTCCCCGGCACGCCCGCCAATTACCTGGCGATGAAGCAACACGGCGCGACCGACGCCGCACGGCGACCGCGCATGGTGGTTGGTCCGTGGGAACATATCATCAATTCCCGCCGGGAAGCGGCTGGCGTCGACTTCGGCCCCGCGGCGATCATCGACTGGGACGGCTACGTTTGCCGCTGGTTCGACCACCATTTGAAGGGAATCGAAAACGAGATCATGGACGATCCGCCCGTGCATGTGTTTGTAATGGGCGCCAACCACTGGCGGAGCGCCGCCGACTGGCCGTTGCCCAGCACGCAGTTTACGCGGTACTACCTGCACAGCCAGGGGAACGCGAATTCGTCGGCCGGCGACGGCTCGCTCGACACGCAACCGCCCGGCGACCAGCCGCCGGACGAGTACACCTACGATCCTCATGACCCCACGCCCTCGGCCGCCTTCGCCAACGGGCACATCGACGGGCCGCGCGACGTCGCCGCTTCGGCCGCACGGCAAGACGTGCTGGTATTCCAAACGCCGCCGCTAACGCAAGACGTGGACGTGGTCGGCCCGATTACCTGCCGCCTCTACGCCGCCACCAGCGCGCGAGACACCGACTGGATGGTGCGGCTGGTCGATGTCCATCCCGACGGCCGGGCAATGTTCCTGGCCGAAGGCCTGATGCGCGCCCGTCACCGCGACCCGGAGCGCGACGGGGCGTTCAACCCGCATCGCCTCAGCCAGATTGAACCGGACCGCGTCTATCCCTACACGATCGACTTCTGGCGACCGACCGGCAATCGGTTTGCCCAGGGGCATCGTATTCGCGTGGAGATTTCCAGCAGCTACTATCCGTTCTACCTCCGCAACTTGAACACCGGGGAAGACAACGTCGGCCTGGCGACGGAAACGGTCGTCGCCCGCCAGACGATTTACCACGATGCGGAGCATCCCTCGCACGTCGTGCTACCGGTGATTCCCACCGATCCTTGACCGGTGCGCCGCGAGGAAAGAAGTCGAGCAACCTAACTTTTCCGCCGCAATGCGCAGACGTGGTGAAGACTTGGTAGGTCCCGCTTGCCGAGCGGGACTTTCTTCCCGCCGATTCGCCAATCTAGCGCTGTTGCCCTCCATCGCTCGCCTTGGAAGGTTGCTGTGCATCGCGTATTTCTTGTTGGCCGCCGAGCCTGGAGCCAGTTAGCTTGTAGGCTCGTTGGCGATTGTTCCTCAACTCTTAACCGCCAAACGAGAGCCATGGAGAGAACACCTGCTTCCCCGGGCGTGCGTTCGCGTCGCACAACGCGCCGTCGATTTCTGGCGCAATCCGGCGCGGCATTCCTTGGCGGCATGCTTGCCGGCGGAGCTGCCGATGCGGCCGCGGCGGACGACCCGCTGGCGCCGTGGCAAGCGAACGTGTCGATTCGCCCCGTCTCGTCCCAGCCTGGCCGGCACACCATCCATGCGTATTACCTCACGTGTCCTGAAAGCCCTGACGGCGCGCGCGTTCTTTTCTACGCCTCGACCACGCCCGACGGGCATCACGGGGATCTGATCGTCCTTGACCGCGCGACCCAGGAGGAAACAGTTGTCGCGCGGGGAATCGACACCGAAGACGCGCACCGCGCCGCGTGCCAGCAATGGGTTAGCGGCGGCCGGCGGATCGCCTACCACGACGTAAAGGAAGACCGCTGGAGCGTGCATGTGGCCGATCTGGAAACGCGGAAGGCTCGCCGGCATGCGACCGACCGGCAACTTTGCTTTGGCCGGGCCGTTGACCCGCTCTTGCCGCTCTACGGCTGTCACTGGAACCCGGGGCCGCATCGCGACCTGGAATTGTTGGACGCGGATTCGGGCGAAATCACAACGGCGATCCACATTCGTGACGTGGAGCAGCAATACGGAGATTACCTTGCACGGCAGTTTGGCGGCCGTCCCGTCTCCATCTTTTTTCCGCATATCTCGCCCGATGGGACGCGGGTCTTCTTCAAAATGTCCGCGCCCGGCAGCGAGGGCGCCAATGGCAACTTTCGATCGAAGAACGCCAGCATTCGCCAAGGGTTATTCGTCTACGATCTTGCGACCAAGCAACCCGTGTTCATGCGCCCCAAGTGGGGACACCCGGCCTGGCATCCCGATTCTCGGCGGATCATCGAGGCTGGCAATTTGTTGTTTGACACGGGCGACGGTGGCCGCCTGATTCGAATGCCGAACCTTCCCTACCTGCGCGGAGAGCATCCCGCCGTCTCGCCCGATGGAAAGCTCTTTGTGAAGGATGGCATGCTGGATGAGATTGGCGGCCCGGAGGGCCATTGGGGAGTCGCGGTCTGCGACATGCGCGGCGACCGGTTCCAGGTGCTTCACCGTTTTGACAATGCCCGCGGCGCCAGGTCCTGGCGGAAGAATCACCCGCATCCCGTGTTCAGCGCCGATGGCCGCCGCATTTACTTCAACGTGAACGAAGGAGAGTGGACCCAGTTGCACGTGGCCGAGATTGCCTGACCATGTCTTCCATGACGCCGGAATGGCGCCGTCTCGGGAATTGGCGGGCCTCTCCGCAACGTAAAGGCTCTGACAAAACCCACACTAACCCGATGTGCAAGCGAGGAAAACAGAGAAAGCGACTCGCTTGCGCATTGGGTTGGTGCTTTGTCAGAGCGTCTTACATCGTCACCAGTCCCGGCGGCAGGTGCCGAACGGAGTTATAGTCCACCAATTGGCAGGCCGACGCGTCGACCACCACCGTCGTGACCGACGTGTTATAGGGCGTCGCAAGCGGCGCGGCGTGAAGTCGCCGGAGCAACACCAGCTTGATATCGGCGTGCATGACCAGCGCGATGCGTTCGTCGGTGGAACCGAATTCCTCGATCGTCTGCTTCCAGAGGCAGTCAGCGCGCAGGCTCGCTTCCGACTCGGTTTCGCGCGGCTTATTGGCCCACCACCCCTGGCCGTCAATCTCGGGCGCCACGTGGAAGCCCGGAAAATCGCGTTCGATTTGCAGCCGGGACAACCCGGGAGCGCCGGTGATCGTGGCGCCGGAGTAGCCCCGGTAACATCCGCCGACTTCGTGCAAGACCGTTCGGACTTCGGGGGTTAGGTCGGTGGCTTGACGGATCGCCTCCGCCGTTTGCAGAGACCGAAGAAATGGACTGGTAAAGAGTCTCGTTAGCTCCAGCCGAGTAATCCAGCGCGCCAAGTGCTCGGTTTGTTCCCGGCCCACCGCCGTGAGCGCGGGATCCTCGACGCGGTGCTCCTCGGGCTGGGCGTTATTTTGTGATTGGGCGTGTCGAATCAAAAACAGGTGCATGCGTTTGGCGGGCCTGGCTGGAAGGAAGGAAATACCTCGGATGAGATGATAGTATGGCGCATTTCCCGAACTTTGCGTAACCTCCGCCGACAACTTCCGGCCGGGCCGCCGGTCCCGGCGAACCTTTTCTTTCCGACATCGCTCTAGGAAAGTCAGGCGTTCTGCTGCGTTGTCTTTGACGGAAAGCCATTAACCGATCCTTCGTCTTCTGTTTGAACTGGGTCTATGTCGTTCTTAGGAATCACGGAGGAGCCTGCCAAAGAGAGCCCGTCCTCCCAGCGCCAAGAAGGGCCGGGGTGCGAGGAAGGGCTGGAGTCCGAGCAACCCGGGGCGGGCGGAAGTCGCGAACTGCTTAAGCTGGCCTTGCCGCTGGTGGTCAGCCAAAGCTTTATGACCGTGCAGGTGTTCCTCGACACGGTGCTGCTGGCCTGGCACGACCCACTCGAAATGGCGGCTTCTTTTCCAGCGGTCATGTGGTTTTGGCTCCCCTTCGGGTTGCTGCAAGTGACCGCCGGGTATGTCTCGACATTCGTCGCTCAGTACACGGGCGCGAGTCGGCCCGAGCGGGTCGGGCCGGCGGTCTGGCAGGGAATTCACTTCTCCATCGTTGCCGGCTTGCTGTTTCTGGCAATGGTCCCCGCGGCGCCGTATCTGATTGCCCTGGGCGGCCACACGCCGGCGTTGCAGGCCCTGGAGGTGACTTACCTCCGCTGCTTGAGTTTCGCCGCGCTCCCGATGCTGGTGATGTCGGCCGTCAACGGTTTCTTTTCGGGCCGCGGACAAACCTGGACGGTGCTGGGAATTGAAGCCGCGGGAACGACGTTTAACATGTTGCTGGCGCTGTTGCTGATTTTCGGCCGCGCCGGCTTTCCGGAAATGGGCATCGCCGGGGCCGGTTGGGCGACCGTCGGCGGATCGTGGGTCTCGGCTTGCGTGGCCTTGGTCTTGCTCCTGCGGCCGCGCTACCGCCGCGAGTTCAACACGCTCCACGGCTGGCGGTTGGAACGCGCCTTGTTCGGCCGCTTGATGAAGTACGGCGGTCCGGCCGGGGCACAGGTCTTTCTCGACGTGCTGGTGTTTCACGTCTTCGTGCAACTGGTGGGACGTCTGGGCGAAGCGGCGACCGGGGCCACGACGCTCACGGTGCGCCTGAACATGGTCGCCTTTCTACCCATGCTGGGGATCGGACAAGCGGTGTCGATTCTGGTCGGCCAACGCCTGGGCGCCGACCAGCCGCGCCTGGCGGAGCGCTCGGCGTATACCGGGCTGCGGTGGGTGTGCGGTTACATGGCGCTGGTGGCCGGCGTCTACTTGTTGTTCCCCCAGTTTCTGGTTGCGCTGTTTGAGGGGAACCGGGACCCGGAAGCGTTCGCCGCGGTGGCGAGCATGGTGCCTTCGCTGCTGGCGTGCGTGGCGGTGTACTCGCTGGCGGATGGCGTGAACGTGACCTTCGCCTTTGCGCTGCGCGGCGCGGGCGACACGCGTTTTGTGTCGCTGCTCACGTTCGCCCTGGCCTGGCCGTTGATGGTGGCGCCCACGTTCCTGGTGGTCCGCGCCGGCGGCAGCATCTATTGGGCCTGGACGTTCGCCACGGCGTACATCCTCGTCATGGCCGCCTGTTTCACCTGGCGATTCCGCTCGGGCAAGTGGAAGTCAATGCGCGTGATCGAAGCATCCCCAGACCACGCACTCTAATAAGGCCAGCCCGCTCGGCGACAATCATTCAGGTTCGGGGCGTCTCGTCTTTGCCCGGCGCGGGGAAGTAAACGCCCTGCAAATACACTTCGCAAGCAAACATGCCGGGTGGCAAGCGGGAGCCTGAGCCTCGCGTAACCGCACCCTCGATCGCCTACTTGGGCAAGGCGTGCGAAGCGCGTCTCACTGGTCAACGTGGCCAGGCCGAGACAACGCTCTTCCCGCCCCAACTGGACAAGCGGGGCTGAGAAGGTACAGTTACACTGGCTTGCGGCCAGCGTCCCGGCGGCGTCGATGAACGGGTCGGGCTTCGTGCGGTTCCTGGCCATCTAAACGCCACGAAGAACGGCCTGGTGGAGATATTCGCCCATGAACAAGTATCTTGTCGTCTGTCTTGGTCTGTTCCTGCCGGTTGGCGCCCAGGCGGCCGACACGCAAAAGCCTGTCCAAGTTTTTATCCTTGCCGGGCAATCCAACATGGAAGGCAAGGCGAAGGTGTCGCTGCTGGAATTCCAGGCGCGGCAGCCCGCCACGCGCGACGCGTTTCAGCACCTACGCCATGAGGACCAGTGGAAGGAGCGCGACGACGTCTGGATCAAGTTCCTCGGCCGGCAAGGCAAGCTGACCATCGGGTATGGTTCGCCTAACTGTATTGGCCCCGAGTTGGAGTTCGGCCACGTGGTGGGCGATCACTTTCCCGAGCAGGTGCTGCTGATCAAGACGGCCTGGGGAGGCCGCAGTTTGTACCGCGACTTCCGGCCGCTGAGCGCCGGCTTGCCGCCGGCCGAAGTGCTGGAGAAAATGCTCGCCGAGCAGCAACGCCGGAACCCCGAAACGACGCTCAAGCAGGTCCAGGACCAGTTCGGCGACTCCTACCGCGCCATGCTCCAAGAGGTGAACGAGACGCTATCCAATCTCCCGCGACACTTCCCCGACTACCAGGGGCAGGGATATCGGTTGGCTGGCTTCGTCTGGTTTCAAGGCTGGAACGACATGATCCGCCAAGAGTACACAGCCGAGTACGCAGCGAACCTGGCGCATCTCATCCGCGATGTCCGCAAGGATCTTGACGCCCCGGACCTCCCGTGGGTCATCGGTCAGATGGGGGTCGATGGCATGAACCCGAACGCGAACGTGCAGGCGTTCAAGAAGGCCCAGGCGGCGGTGCTCGATGAGGCTGAGTTCCAAAACAACGTGGCCCTGGTCAAGACCGATGCCTTCTGGGACACCCAGGCCGAAGCGGTCTACAAAAAAGGCTGGCGCGAGCACCTCGACGAGTGGAACCAGGTCGGCAGCGATTACCCTTTCCATTATCTGGGAAGCGCGCGAACGATGCTTGGCATTGGCCGGGCGTTTGGCGAAGCAGCAATTTCTCTTTCCAATGCCCGAACCGCCCCCTGAACCAATCAAGCAGAAGCGCGAATACGTGCGGCTTACGCGAAAGGAGAAACGCTTGGAGGGGAGATCGGCGCCGCTTCAAGCCCGGATCGCCCGAGCGCGTAATGACGCTTGCAAACGTTGCGATCGTCGAGCGACGATGCTTTCGCGCCAGCGCCTTGAAACTTCGCTACGGAATCGGATCGATGCCACGATTGCAAGTTGGTGATCGCGCGCCGGATTTCTCGGCGGTCTCCTCAGAGGGCGTCACCCTCCGCCTGTCCGACTTTCTGGGGCGGCGCGGCTTGGTATTGTTCTTCTATCCAAAGGATGGAACGCCCGTTTGCACGAAAGAAGCTTGTTCGTTTCGTGATTCCTACGAACCGTTTACAAAGGCCGGAGTTGAAGTGATCGGCGTCAGCGGCGATGGCCCCGAGGCTCACCAAGCATTCAAAACGCGCTACAAGTTGCCGTTCCCGCTAATCAGCGACGCGGACGGCTCTCTCCGCAAAGCCTTTGGCGTTTCCAAGAAACTGGGCCTGGTTCCTGAACGCGTTACGTTCGTGATCGACCAAGAGGGGATAGTCCGCCTGGTTTTTTCGGCGCTGTTTGCCTCGGAAGAACACGTCCAGCAAGCACTCGCGGCCATCGGCGCCGAATCACATCCTCGGTGACACGCCAAGCGCCGTCAGGACGGGCCTGCTGGAAGTTATTGACGCTTCGCATCCGGCGCTTGATCGACACCTTTGCGTTATCGTCTTGCCAAGAAGAAAGCACCTGGTGGATTCGATGGTTATGAATCTGAAACACGTCGGCGGTTGCGTCGCGATGGCGTTGCTGTTGTTGGCTCATCCGGTAAACGCGGCGGAGCCTTTGAGCCAAAACGTGGTCTTCGTCCTCGCGGACGATCATCGCTACGACTTCCTCGGTTTTCACCCGAATGCTCCGGCATGGTTGGAAACTCCCGCCCTGGATCGCATGGCGCGGGAAGGCGTGCACGTCGCCAACGCGTTTGTTGCTACGTCGCTCTGTTCTCCGAGCCGGGCGACGATCCTGACCGGGCGCTACATGCACCACCACCGGATTGTCGATAATCAAAACCCCGAGCCGCCGGGCACAATCTTCTTTCCGCAAATCCTCCAGCAGGCCGGCGTGCAAACGGCGTTCATCGGCAAGTGGCACATGGGCCACGACGACGATCGCCCCCGCCCCGGGTTCGATTTCTGGGCGTCGTACCAAGGGCAAGGGGAGTACTCCGACCCGGTTTACAACATCAATGGCCAGCGCAAACGGCTCTCTGGCTACGACACCGACATCGCCACCAACCTGGCGCTGGATTACCTGAAAAACCAGCGCAACGCCGAAAAGCCGTTCTTCCTGTACCTGTCGTTCAAGGCGCCGCATTACCCGTTTCAGCCCGCCCCGCGCCACCAGGGGCGTTACGCCAAGAAGCCCATCGATTATCCCGAGACGCGCGCCCGGACCGAGCGTAACTATCGCACGCAACCGAACTGGGTCCGGCAACGCCGCTACTCGATTCACGGCATTGACCACATGGAAACCGGGCCGTTTGACAAAGACCCCGTTCCCAGCCTCGACGACCTTTACCACACCTATGCCGAGGCGGTGTATTCCATCGATGAAAACCTGGGGCGCGTGCTGCGTTACCTGGACGAGACGGGGCTGGCCGAAAACACCCTGGTCATTTACATGGGCGATAACGGGTTCCACCTGGGAGAGCATGGGTTTTACGACAAGCGGGATGCATTCGAGACTTCGATTCGCGTGCCGCTGCTGGTCTGGGCGCCGGGCCGCCTCAAGCCCGGCGCCGTCGTGGAGCGCATGGTGCAGAACATCGACCTTGCTCCCACGATTCTTGACGCGGTGGGCGTCGCGGCTCCCCCGAAGCTTGGCGACCATGCCGTCCCGCCATTCGATGGCCGCTCTTTCGTGCCGCTCCTGCAAGGCAAGCCAGTCCGCGACTGGCGCACGCACATACTCTACGAGTACCACTGGGAGTGGAACTTCCCAGCGACGCCAACCATGTTCGCCATTCGCACCGAACGCTTCAAATACGTGTATTACCACGGAGTCTGGGACATCGACTCGTTCCATGATCTGGCGACCGATCCCATCGAACGCCACAACCTGATTGACGTTCCCGAATATCAAGAAAAAATCGCCCAGTTCCGCGCGCAACTGTTCGGCGAGCTTCATGCCTCGGGCGCTCTTGAACTGCCCCTTCGCCGACCTCAAGGCGAGCGTCTGGACCAGCGCAAGCTATTAGAGTGAACGCGGTGGCGCCCTTTGCTTGTCGGCCCCGCCAACGTCGGCCTGGATGGCTCTCGTAGATCACGGCTGAGGAATGGGCGGCAGGCCAGCGCTACTCGCCGTGGATGGTAATCACCAGCTTGCGGCCTTCGGCGTGGTTGCGATGTTCGCACAGACAAATCCCCTGCCAGACTCCCAGGGCCAGCGCCCCCTTACGGATGGGGATGCTCACGGAACTGCCCAGCAGCGACGTTTTCACATGCGCGGGCATGTCGTCTGGCCCCTCAATGGTGTGAATGTAGGGGAAGTTCTCGGGGGCGATGGTATTCATCGAAGTTTCTAGATCGACGCGGACGTCGGGGTCGGCGTTCTCGTTGATGGTGAGCGACGCCGACGTGTGCTGGATGAACACGTGCAGCAGTCCGGCCTGGAGCGAACGAATCTCGGGCGCCGCCTCCAAGACGCGCGAAGTAATCAAATGGAACCCCCGCGACATGGCGGGAAGCGTCAGTGTATGTTGGAACCAGGGCATGGAATGTCTCCGTTGGAACCTAAATTTCTTCCCGGGCGACAAAATTTTTTTCAAAATTTTTCTGCGGCGCCATAACCGCCCAACCTTGGCGGATCGCCGCCCCGATGTGGCTATCGTACGGAAAGGCCGCCGGGTAATCCATGAGACAGTTCCCAGGAAGCAGTTGCCCGGCAGCGCCATCGAGCCAAGTTCTTGCGTAAGAGACACCGCCCACTTTGCCCGCGTAAGGGCGTCTAATTTCCCCTAAAGATTCTCGCGTCCAGATGCGTTCTGCTAGCACCCGAACCAGGGACGGCAATTGCGTGTCGGCTAAATACCGCACGAGCCATAGAGTTTTGCTTGCCCGCGAACTCCGGAGAAGGCTCAAGAGAACTTTTTGTAGCGCTTCGGCGTAGCTAACTCAAGACGCATAAGGGAACTTTCGCTTGACAACAACTAGTTTGCGGAAATAATACAACACTCTTGCACGCCGATGCGGTTGAACGTGCACCCCCTGCACGCAAAAACACACCCTGAAAAGGACCCCGTGCGAGAGCGATGTTGGACCCCTGTGTGTTGGTCATGAGCTTGGTTTTGCCGGGCCTCTTTGCCGCGTGTTAAATGAAACTTAGGGAAGCGATCGGTTCGTTTCCTCATGCGGCGCCGCTTCGCGCGGGCCGGGCGAGTTTACTTGAGGAGGTTTTTTTCGTTCGATGGCTAAGGTGAACAACGTTTTTGAGGCAATTCTGAAGTACGGGCACGACGAGGATTTTTCGCCCGAAGATTCGGACAACTTCGAGTATACCGAAGCGCCGGCCGGTTCGACCGAGAAGATCGAAGTGCTGCGCCGCCGCATCGAGTTGGGCCTTCCGCTGTGGCATAAGGAAGACCGTAAGGATTACAGCGGTCTGACTGGCGCTATCCGCCCCCGCGACTAAGCGCCCTCCGCGCCCCCGGCAGGACACGGGTCCTTCCAGGAAACAGGCAACAGAGAAATCCAGGAACACGAGAGGCGCTTGCACAAGCGCCTTTTTTTATGCGCCCAGCCGGCCCTCGCGCAGCGCCGCCAGAAGCGCCTACGGGTCGGGTTGGTTTTTCGGACTACCCGGTGGCGACAAGCAAAGTCATCCGGCCGAAAAACCTACCCGACCCCTGCTCTAACGCTGGAAGCGCTGGAAGAACTCCCACATTACGTCGTTGGCCGAGAGGTTCTTGGTCGACGGGCCAAGGTAACGCAACAGCGGCTGCCGGCCGGGCCAGGTGTGGCCGCCGCCGTGGACGGTGTAAAGCGCCACTTCGGCGCCTTCCCGGCCGCCCGCGTACACAGTGCGCGTGACGCGCGTGCCGTCGTCGGTCGAGGGGGGAAGCTCCGTCACTTGCGGCTCGACGTTACATCCGTTGGCTCGCACCCAGCAGCGGATCGAGTGCTCCACCGAGTAAAAGTTCGTTTGCGAGAGACTTCGCGCTCCCCGGCCGCCTCTCAGCGGCGCAAACTGGTCGTCCGTGCCGTGGAAGTGACACACGGGCACGGGCCGCGCGGGCGAGCATTCCGCAGTTCCCATGGGACCGGCTACGGGAGCAATGGCCGCGAAACGGTCCGACATTTCCGAGGCCAGCCGGTAACACAACATCGCCCCGTTCGACATGCCGGTGGCGTAGATCCGCCGCTCATCCACCGGCACGGCTTGCTTCAGGTCGTCAAGCAAGCGGCGGACGAAGAGCACGTCGTCCACGTCGTGACGAAGCGCGTAGCCGCAACAGTTGCCGGCGTTCCACGTGCGCGCCCGTTCGACCCGCCCCGCGCCGTCGGGATAGACGGCGACAAAACCTTCGCGGTCGGCTTTCTCGTTCAAGCCGCAAAAAGCGGCCATTTGCTCGGCATTGGAGCCGCCGCCGTGGAACGCCAGCACCACGGGCAAGCTCTCTTGGTCTCTGGCCGCCGGAGGCAGGTGCAGCAGATATTGCCGTTCCATCTCCTCCACCGCCAACGTGCGGCGATGATCGCCGGGGGCAAGTTGTCCGAGGTGAGCCGCCATAAGCAGAAGGATGATGGGAGTCATAGGGGTAAGTTCCAACGATTGCGCGAGCGCAGTTCCAGCAGGTGTGACGGGTCCTTGAGTGTGGGTTGCTCGCTCCGAGGTTGTGAAACTTTCCGTAACGGCGGCGCTCGCGCCGCCGCTACGACGTTTTGACAAAACATTCACAATCGCGCCGCGAGTAACCGACCACTTGTGAAACAAGCGGATTCTTCGGCTCGCTTCGGTCTGGCAGGCGGCTGCCGCAACGTCGATACTATCGAGAATACCACATTCAGGAGCCAATCCATGTCCAAACCCACTGTCGCCATTCTTGGCGCCAGCGCCGATCGGTCCAAATACAGCAATAAGTCGGTGCGCGCACACCAGGCGGAAGGATACGACGTGTATCCGATCAATCCCAAGGGCGGCGAAATCGAGGGGTTGACCGCCTACCGCTCCTTGGCCGAGACGCCCGTTGAGCGGTATGACCGCGTGAGCATGTACCTGCCGCCGGGCATCGGCGAGACGGTGCTGGACGAGATCGCCGCCAAAGGTTGCGATCACCTCTGGCTCAACCCGGGCAGCGAAAGCGAATCGCTGTTGGCCAAGGCCCGCGCCAAGGGACTGAACCCAACCCTCGGTTGCAGCATCGTCGATCTTGGCCGCTCGCCCGCCGAGTTTCCGTAGTGCGATTGCCTCTTAAGCACGGAGGTTTTCTCAGTGTGGGTCACTCGCGGAGAAGTTGTGAATCTTTCCGTAGCGGCGGCGCTCGCGCCGCTGCTACGACGATTTGACAAAAAATTCACAACCTCGGAGCGAGTAACCTACCTTGAAGCCGCCGCGCCTGCCGGAAAGCGCTTCTAGAGCTTCCAGCCCTCGGGCAGGACGCCTTCTTTGACTACCACGGCCACGCCGTCGCGCGTCAGGCAGGGGGCGCGGTCGTCGCTGTCGGGCAGATTGCCGGGATTGATTAGCTTCACGTTGCGGCCGATGCGGCAGTTCTTGTCGATAATGGCGCCGTCAATCGTGCTGCCGTCTCCGATGCCCAGCGGGGGCAGGCCGCACGACTCGTCGTGCGTCAGTTGCCGGTCGGTCTCGTAAAAGTCATTGCCGAAGAGGACCGAATTCCGGATGGTCACCCCTTCGCCAATAATGCAACGGATGCCGATCACACTGTTCTCGATCACCGCGCCCTTGCCAATCTGGCAACCATCGGCAATCAAGCTGCCGGTCACCTGGGCGCCCTCCATGAGCGTGGGCTGGAGCATGCGGGCGCGGGTGTAGATCGGCCGCTCGGGGGCCGAGAGGCGGAACGATGGTTCGGGGCTGGCCAGGCTCAGGTTCGCTTCAAAGAACGCCCGAATGGTGCCGATGTCCTCCCAATAGCCGTCAAACAAGTGGACCTGCACGTTCTTGGAGCGAATGGCCGCCGGGAACACCTCTTTGCCGAAGTCCTTGTAATGCTCGGTGTGGCTGAGCAGGTCCACCAGCGTCTGCCGGTCGAACAGGTAGATGCCCATGTTGGCCAGGCATTCGCGGCCCTTGCTTTCGATGCCGCGAGAGTCGATCCAGGCGGGGTCCACGGTGACGGTCTCGACCTCGCGTTCGGTTTGGGGCTTTTCCAAGAAGCCCACCACGCGGCCCTCGCCCTCGACGCGCATCACACCCAGGGCCGAGACTTCCTTGCGCGAAACCGGAATCGCGGCAATGGTCACGTGGGCGCCGGTCTCGCGATGGGTGCGGATCATGTCGCGGTAGTCCATCTCGTAAAGCTGGTCGCCCGAGAGGATCAGCACATAGTCCGCGTCCGAAGTCTCGATGTACCGCAGGTTCTTCCGCACCGCGTCGGCCGTGCCCTGGTACCAGTCCGTGCCGGTCTCCACCGTTTCCTGCGCGGCCAGGATTTCGACGAACCCCTCGCCGAAACGGTCAAACACGTACGACCGCCGGATATGACGATGCAGGCTGACCGACATGAACTGCGTCAACACGTAGATTTGCTTCATCCCGCTGTTGATGCAGTTGGAAATCGGGATGTCGATCAGGCGGTACTTGCCCGCCAGCGGCACCGCCGGCTTGGAGCGGTACTTGGTAAGCGGGTAAAGCCGCGTTCCCCGTCCGCCGCCGAGGACCATCGAGATGACCTTTTTCATACGTTCCCTTGACAGTGAAATTCCTGACCCAAGACTGGGGCAGGCGTTGCCTTTGGACCCGCCGCGCCGGGAGCGAGCGAACCGACGCGCAGGTTGTCTGCCGGTGATGTTTTTTCGCGTGACTTGGGATTATAGCGCACGAGAAAGCGGAATCGAAGAACCGACCCGATAAAAAACCCGCGCGCCCTTCACGGCCGCAGTTCTTGCCAGAGCAATCGCATGTGCGATCCGCGTGCCAATAGGGCGCCGCCGGGGTTGTTTTTCGGCCCCGAGTCTCGCCACATGGCAAACGACTGGGCCGAAAAAACCTACCCGACCCCGTGTGACGCCTGGCGCGAGGATTACTTGCCCACGCCCCACGGACGATGTCCACTAACGAAGGGCGCCCGAACTGCCGGCAGGTCATTTCTTCCTGTCGCCAGCCACGGTTCGCGGGAGCCTACAGATCAGGATTGGGCGAGGCGCTCGATTTCACTAACGACGCGGTCGAGTTCGTCGAAAAGATCGTGATCGCCGGCTTGCATAAAGGCGCTGACCAAAGCGCGGTAATACCACAGTGTGCCGTCCTTGCCGCCGTTGAAGCGCGGCCAAAGCGCCTCGCCGTTGGCGCGAAGATCACGCAGGATCGCCCGAGCGTTGTGCAACTTATCCGCCGCGGAAACCAACCGCACCGAGGCGGAAGATCGCGGGACGTGCGCGATGTAGCTCTCCTTCCGTTCCTTCCACGGGGGCTTGGGAACGATAACGGTATCTGTGCAACCCTGGACAATGTCGGCCACCACGTCGCCGAATCGCAGGCGAATGTCGGCGATCCGGCCGTCGCCGCCCGCGTCCTCGCCCGCATCGTGCAGCAGTGCGCCGATCGCTTCGTCTTCGTTCGCCCCGTACTCCAGGGCAAGGCTCGCAACGCCGAGCAAGTGTGCGACGTAAGGAATTTCGGTTCCTTTGCGCGTTTGGCCTGCGTGAATAAGAACCGCGTAACCAAGGGCTTGTTCGAAGCGGGGCGATAAGTGCATGGGATCCACTTTTACGGATAAAGCCGCGACGGAGCGACCGAAACGAACGCCCTGGCACGCCAAGTTACCCGGCATCCAGCGCGAAATCCAGCGTGCTATGGAGGCAAAGATTCCCGTCGCCTTGCAGTCGCAAGCGCCGCCAACGCACCCGCCGACTCAGTGCGAATCTCGGCCCCCGTTGCCTTGGTCGCGCGGCCGCCGCTGCGGGGTCACGCCGCCGGGGTCGGGTTGGTTTTTCGGTCCCGAGTCTCGCCCCGTGGCAAACAGTTTGGCCGAAAAACCTACCCGACCCCGTGAGGGTCTTGGCAGGCAAGATACCCACCCCACTTACATCGCAAACTCGGTGTAGCGCTTGACGACTTCGGGCGGGGCGGGGGCGTAGTCTAAGGGCTCCATGGAGCAGCCGGCGCGGCCTTGCGAGAGGCTGCGCATGTCGCCGGAGTAGCCGAAGAGTTTTTCCAGCGGGGCGTGGGCTTCCACCTCGGCGATGCCGCCTTGGGCGTCGGTGCGGGCGATGATCGCGCGGCGCTGCTGGAGGTCGTTCACCAGGTCGCCCAGGTATTCTTCGGGGGCGGTCAGATCGACTTTCATGATCGGTTCGAGCAGCACGGGGCCGCCTTGTTGCAGCCCGCGGCGGAAAGCGTCAGCCGCCGCGATGCGAATGGCTTGCTCGTCGGTGGCGCCGTCCTGGTATTCAGCGCCCAGGAGCGTGACGCGCATTTTCATCAGCGGAAAGCCGTAGATCTCGCCGCCCCCCTGGGCCGAGTCTTGCAGCGCTTCCACCGCCACCGTGCGCAGCTGTTCGGGCAGGGCCTCAAAGGGGAGTTTGTTCAGCACCACCACGGGCTGGGCGCCGTCGTCGAACGGTTCGACAAGGATCGTGAGCTTGGCGAAAAGCTGCGCGCCGCCGATGATGCGGTGGCACTCGCCGGTGACTTCGGCCGCGTTAGCCACCGTCTCACGGTAGCTGACCTGCGGCTTGTGGAACTTGATGTTCAATTTGAAGTCGCGCAGGAGGCGGTTCTTGATGATCTCCAGGTGCAGTTCTCCCATGCCGCTAATGAGCGTCTGGCCGGTGTCGCTGGATTTGACCTGGAGCGTGGGGTCCTGGCGGCGGAGCATATCGAGCGTTTCCTCCAGCTTCTTGCGCTCGGCGGTGCTTTCCGGCTCGATGGCCATCGAGATGACCGTCTCGGGAAACTGGATCGACTCCAGGACGATCGGAGCCTTGGCGTCGCAAATGGTGTCGCCCGTAACGGAATGGCGCATGCCGATAATGCCCACGATGTCGCCCGTGGTGGCTTCTTTGACTTGCCCTTCCTGCCGGTCGGCGCCGTAGGCGTGAATGTGCCAAAGCTGGGCGATGTTTTCCTTGGCGTCCAGCCGGGGGTTGAGCATGCGGGAGTTGGCGTGCAGTTCACCCGAGTAAATGCGCACCCAGTGCATGTCGCCGGTCTTGGCGGGCAGCACCTTGAACACCAGGCCGCAAAACGGCTCGTCCAGATTGGGGCGGCGGACCTCCTCGTGCGGCTCTTTCTTCTTGTCCAGCACCATGCCCTTGACGGGCGGGACTTCGGCGGGGCTGGGCAGGTAGTCCTGCACCGCGTCCAGCACCGGCTGCACGCCGATGTTGTGCAAGGCCGTGCCGCAAAACACCGGCTGGATTTGCAGGTGCAACGTGGCGTCGCGAACGGTCTTGCGGATCAGGTCGGCGGGGATCGGCTCTTCTTGCAGGGCCAACTCGACAATCTCGTTGGAGAAGTCGTACAAGGCTTCCAGCATCTCGCCGCGCCACAGCTCGGCCAGCTCTTGGTGCTCCTCGGGAATGTCCTGCACCGCAATGTTCTTGCCATCGCTTTCGGAATCGAAGACCAGCATCTTTTGTTCGATCAGGTCAATCACGCCGCGGAAGGCGTCGGGCGCATGGGCGGGGCCGACGCCCACGGGCACTTGAACCGCCACGGGCCGGGCATTCAGGCGGCTTTCGATCTGCTTGAACACGCGGTCGAAGTCGGCGCCTTCACGGTCCATCTTGTTGATGAAGGCCACCCGCGGCACATGGTAGCGGTTGGCCTGCCGCCAGACGGTTTCGCTTTGGGCCTCGACCCCTTCCCGGGCGCTAAACACCACCACGGCGCCGTCCAGCACGCGCAGGCAGCGTTCCACTTCGGCGGTGAAATCGACGTGGCCGGGCGTGTCCAGCAGGTTCACGATCACGTTCTTCCAGGGGAACGTAACGCAGGCGGCGTAAATGGTGATGCCGCGCTCTTGCTCTTCGGGGTCCACGTCGGTGGTGGTGGTGCCCGAGTCCACCTTGCCCGCGCGATGCTTGACGCCGCTATAAAACAGCATCTTCTCGGTCAAGGTGGTCTTGCCTGCGTCGATATGGGCGATGATGCCGATATTGCGGAGGTTTTCGAGTTTACGAGCGGCCATGAGAAGAAGCGGGGAAGAATTGCGGATTGCGGACTTCGGATTGCACGAACGCGACACCACGCAACGAAATAGGCGGAGGCAACGGCCGCCGGAATTGCGAACCGCAAATTGCAGGCGAGTCGTTTGCCGTGGGGCAGGCGTCTTGCCTGCCATTCCTCAGTTTTCTCGGCAGGCAAGATGCCTGCCCCACGGGAGAACAGCCAACGAAGCGTGCAGGATCTGTGCCAGCAGGGGGTGCGCACGAAAACGCCGCACGAGGAAAGGCATTCTTCCGCGCGCGGCGTGCGTGTTGGTCGGCAGTTACCAGGCGAAATGGGCGAAGGCCTTGTTGGCGTCGGCCATGCGGTGCGTGTTCTCGCGGCGGGTCATCGCGGCGCCTTCGCGGTTGAAGGCGGCGATCAACTCTTCGGCCAGCTTTTGCGAGGTGGGCCGGCCCTTCTTCTCGCGGACCGCCAGAAGAATCCAGCGGAAGGCGAGCGATTGCTGCCGGTTGGAGCGCACCTGCATGGGCACCTGGTACGAGGCGCCGCCCACGCGCTTGCTGCGCACTTCCACGTGCGGCTTGACGTTGTTAATAGCTTGGGTGAAGACTTCGATCGGCTCGACGTCTTTGACCTTCTCGGCAATCTGGTCCAGGGCGTCGTAGAACACGCCTTGGGCGGTGGCCTTCTTGCCGTCGTACATCAGGCAGTTAATGAACTTCGAAGCCAGGACGGAACCGTACTTGGGGTCCGGCTTCAGTTGCGTCCGGCTGGCGGTAATGCGACCCATGGTGGTTGATATTGGTAGTGAGTTGAGGTGGTTGGATTCGGGCGGTTACGGCGCGGGCCGAACTTCCCGCTCTCCGGCTTGGCTACGACTTCTTGGCGCCGTAGAGGCTGCGGGACTGCTTGCGGCCGTCCACGCCCAGCGTGTCCAGGGCGCCGCGGATGATGTGGTAACGCACGCCCGGCAGGTCGCGCACCCGGCCGCCGCGGACCAGAACGATCGAGTGTTCTTGCAGGTTGTGGCCTTCGCCCGGAATGTAAACGGTGACTTCCTTGCCGTTGGTCAACCGCACGCGAGCAATCTTGCGGAGGGCCGAGTTCGGCTTCTTGGGCGTCATGGTGCGGACTTGCAGGCACACGCCTTGTCGCTGCGGGCACTTGTCGAGCACCGGCGACTTGCTGAACTTGCGCTTGGCCCTCCGCGGCCGGCGGATAAGTTGGTTGATCGTGGGCATTCTGGCCTTCGTTCCTGACGTTCTTCGATAACTACTGGAAACTACTCAAGTTACAAATTTCACACAGCCTGTCAAGGTGAGGTGGTTTGATTGCGGAGTGCGGATTTCGGATTAACGAAAAGCCGATGCTCAAGTCTCCTTGTTCAATCCGCACTCCCCAATCCGCAATCGGTTGATCCGGAATCGCAAGGTCTGGAGGCGCTACGGCGTTCCGGCGGCAGTTTGCCGCCGGCTAGCGGCCCTCTTGGTAATCCGCAATCCCAAACCGGCTTACTCTCCGCCTTCGGCGCCGGGGCCGAACATCTTATCCAGCGCGGCCCGGCCTTCTTCGGCCGATTTCTTGGCTTCGGCGCCGTTGCCTTCTTCGGCCGCCGTTTCCAACAGCGGGAAGCTGGTTTCCAGCGACGGTGCCCCCTGGCCGGCCAGCGCCTCCAGGGCGTCGTGACGCAGGCGGACTTCCGACTCCTGGAACATGCGGAAGCCGGTGCCGGCGGGGATCAAGTGACCCAGGATCACGTTTTCCTTGAGACCCACCAGGTGATCGACCTTGCCGGCCAGGGCCGCCTCGGTCAACACCTTGGTCGTCTCTTGGAAGCTGGCCGCCGAGATAAAGCTGGCGCTTTGGACCGAGGCCTTGGTAATGCCCAAAAGCTGCGTCCGGGCCGAAGACGGCTTGGGCCGCGTTCCCTTGGCGGGGGCGCCGCCCACCGCCTCGATCGACGCGTTGGCGTTCTCGATCAACTCGCGGGGCACGATATTGCCGGGCTCAAAGCTGCTGTCGCCCTTGTCGGCGATCTTGAGGCACTTGGCCAGTTCCTCGTTCACGCGGCGGAACTCGAACTTGTCCAGCACCAGGCCCGGCAGCACGCTGGTGTCGCCGGGGTGCTCGATGCGGACCTTGCGCAACATGCGGGCGATGATGATCTCGATGTGCTTATCGTTGATCTCCACCCGCTGGCTGCGATAGACCTGCTGAATTTCATGCACCAGGTATTGCTGGACCGCCTCTTCGCCGGAGATTTCCAGGATGTCGTGCGGCACCAGCGGGCCGTCCACCAGGGCCTGGCCGGCCTTGACGTGGTCGCCCGAGTGAACCAAAAACCGCTTGTTGTGCGGCACCAGGTGCTCGCGCTCGATGCCGCTCTCGCTCTTGACGATGATGGTGCGCTTGCCGCGCTTCTTCTCGGTGAGGATTTCCACCACGCCGTCGATCTCGGCCATAACGGCCGGATCCTTCGGGCGGCGGGCTTCGAAGATTTCCGTGATCCGCGGCAGACCGCCGGTGATGTCGGTAATGCCGGTCGATTCGCGGGGCATCTTGGCCAGCACGGCGCCGGCGTGAATGACCTTGCCTTCTTCGGCCTCCAGGCTGGCCTTCTCGGGCAGGTAGTACACGTCTAGCGGGCGGCCGTCGGCGTCTTCCAAGACGATCTGCGGGTGCAGTTCGCCCTTGTGGTCAATGATCGTGCGGCGGATGTGGCCGCTGGCGTCGCGCTCTTCGCGCATCGTGTCGCCTTCGACCACGTCGTCGTAGCGGACCTTACCCGAGACCTCGGCCAGAATGGGGATGCTGTGCGGGTCCCAGTGGCACAGGACCGTGCCGGGGGTGACCTCCTGGTTCTCTTCCACGTCCAGCACGGAGCCGGCGGGAATGTCGAACTTCTCCAACTCGCGGCCTTTGGAATCGTGAATGGCGATCTCGCCGTTCCGCTTGAGCACCACGTTGGCGCCGGCCTCGTTGCGGACCATCTTCATGCGGGCAAACGTGACCTGGCCGGTGGTCTTGGCCTTGATCTCGTGCTCGACCACTTCGGTGCCCACGGCGCCGCCGATGTGGAAGGTACGCATGGTGAGCTGCGTGCCGGGTTCGCCGATGCTCTGGGCGGCGATGATGCCCACGGCCATGCCCTCTTCCACCAGCGAGCCGGTGGAAAGGTCCATGCCGTAGCACAGCCGGCAAATGCCCAAGGGGGCGTCGCAGGTCATGGCGCTGCGGACCTGGATGCGCTCCAGGCCGAGCGCTTCGATCTTGCGGCCGATCTCGGGAGTGATCAGCTCGTTCTCGCGAACGATGACCTCGTCGGTAATCGGATTGACGATGCTCTGGCGGCTGACGCGGCCTTTGATGGCGTCCGACAGCTTCACCTCGACGCGCTCGCCACGGTACACGACCCCCTTGGTGATGCCTTGGGTGGAGCCGCAGTCGTGCATGGTCACCACCACGTTTTGCGCCACGTCGGCCAGTTTGCGGGTCAAGTAACCCGAGTCGGCCGTCTTGAGGGCGGTATCGGCCAGACCCTTGCGGGCGCCGTGCGTGCTGGAGAAGTATTCCAGCACGCTCAACCCCTCGCGGAAGTTGGCCTTAATGGGCGTCTCGATGATGTCGCCCGTGGGCTTGGCCATCAAACCGCGCATGCCGGCCAACTGGCGAATCTGCTCTTTACCACCGCGGGCGCCCGACTGCGCCATGAGGAACACCGGGTTCACGTAACCGCCGCCGCGGTAGTCGTTCTCCATGGCGGCCATCATCTCGGTGGTGATTTCTTCGCGGGCGTGCGTCCACACGTCGAGCACCTGGTTGTAGCGCTCCTTGTCGGTGATGGCGCCGCGCTCGTAGTGCTTGCGGAACTTCATGACCTGCTTTTCCGCGTCGGCGATGATCTTGATCTTGGCCGTGGGGGTGATCAGGTCGTCGGTGGCGAACGACAGCCCGCTGCGGGTGCTTTCCTGGAACCCCAGTTGGTTCATGTCGTCCAGAAGCTGAATGGTGGCCCGGCGGCCCAACCGCTGGTAGCAGTCGGAAATCACCGTCGCCAGGTCGCCCGACATGATCGACTTGTTGTAGAAGTCCATGCCGGCGGGCAGCATCATGTTAAAGCGGATGCGGCCGTACGTGGTGCTGATCACGGCGCCGAATTCGCCCGTGTCGTCCTCGGTCTTGAGGCGGCGGTTGTCGGGCAGGCGGACCTTGATCGGCGCGTGCATGTCGATCTTGCCCTGGGCGAAGGCGTAGTCGGCCTCGTCCAGCGAGCTGAACTTCATGTCCTCGCCCTTGTCGCGGTCGGGGATGCTCATGGTGATGTACGCGCAGCCCATCACCGTGTCTTGCGACGGGCTCATAATCGGCCGGCCGTTGGAGGGCGCGAAGATGTTGTGCGTGGACATCATCAGCGTGTGGGCCTCGACCTGGGCCTCGATCGACAGCGGCAGGTGGACCGCCATCTGGTCGCCGTCGAAGTCGGCGTTGAAACCGCGGCACACCAGCGGGTGCAGGTGAATGGCGTTGCCTTCCACCAGGATCGGCTCAAACGCCTGGATGCCCATGCGGTGCAGCGTGGGCGCGCGGTTGAGAAGCACGGGATGGTTCTCGATCACCGATTCGAGAATATCCCAGACTTCCTCGTCCTTGCGCTCCAGCATCTTCTTAGCGCTTTTGATCGTGTCGGCGTGGCCCAGTTCCTTGAGCTTGCGAATGATGAACGGCTGGTACAACTCCAGCGCGATCTTCTTGGGCAGGCCGCACTGGTGCAGCCGCAGCTTGGGGCCGATCACGATCACCGAGCGGGCCGAGTAGTCCACCCGCTTGCCCAGCAGGTTCTCGCGGAAGCGGCCCTGCTTGCCCTTGATCATGTCGGTGAGCGACTTGAGCGGGCGGTTGCTGCTGCCCAGCACGGGCCGCTTGCAACGGTTGTTATCGAACAGCGCATCGACCGACTGTTGGAGCATCCGCTTCTCGTTGCGAATGATCACTTCCGGCGCGTTCAAGTCCACCAGCTTCCGCAACCGGTTGTTGCGGTTGATGATGCGGCGGTAGAGGTCGTTCAAGTCGCTGGTGGCGAAGTTCCCCGAATCCAAGAGGACCAGCGGGCGGAGGTCGGGCGGGATCACGGGGATCACGTCCAGCACCATCCATTCGGGCTTGTTGTCGCTATCGCGAATGGCCTCGACGATCTTGAGGCGGTTAATCAGGTCTTTGCGCTTTTGCTTGGAGCTGGTCTCGGTCAGGTCGGTACGGAGTTGGGCCGAGAGCGAAACCAGGTCCAGGTTTTGCAGCAGCTTGCGAACGGCCTCGGCGCCCATCTCGGCCTGGAACGAGCCGTCGCCCCATTGCTCGCGGGCGGCGCGGAATTCTTCTTCGGTCAGAAGTTGCTGGACTTCCAGGTCCGTGGAGCCTTTGTCGGTAACCACGTAGTCCTGGAAGTAGATCACCTTTTCCAGGTTCGTGGTGCGCATGTCCAGCAGGTTCCCCAACCGGCTGGGCATGGCCTTGAAAAACCAGATGTGGACCACGGGCGCGGCCAGCTCGATGTGGCCCATCCGCTTGCGGCGCACGCGGGAGTGGGTCACCTTGACCCCGCAGCGGTCGCAAATCATGCCCTTGTATTTCATGCCGCGGTACTTGCCGCAGGCGCACTCCCAGTCCTTTTCCGGCCCGAAGATGCGCTCGCAAAAGAGGCCGTCTTTTTCAGGGCGGTAGGTGCGGTAGTTGATCGTCTCAGGCTTCTTCACTTCGCCGAAAGACCAACTGCGGATATCGTGCGGCCGGGCCAGGCTGATCTTGACCGAGGCGTAGTCGTTAATGCGATCGTAATTGGTGTCGCCGAAGACCATGCGGTTGCTCCTGGTTAGGCTTCTCTGCTCGTATCTTGAATTCTCACTAGCCGGGGGCTAACAGCCCCCGGAGGATCGCGCCTTCAAAAGGAACTGCGATCGGATTTGATGAACGTTATTGGTTGTGCGGGTTCCGGGGGCTGTTAGCCCCCGGCTATTTCCTGAGGGTGTGGTTGGGGTTAACGGCGTTTTTCGAGCTGGATGTTCAAACCCAGGCCGCGGATCTCGTTGCAGAGCACGTCGAAGCTGGCGGGCGTGCCGGCTTCCAGCGTGTTCTCGCCCTTGACCATGGACTCGTAAATCTTGGTCCGGCCTTCCACGTCGTCGCTCTTGACCGTGAGCAGCTCTTGCAGGATGTACGCGGCGCCGTACGCTTCCAGCGCCCAGACTTCCATCTCGCCAAACCGCTGGCCGCCGAAGCGGGCCTTGCCGCCCAACGGTTGCTGCGTGATGAGCGAGTAGGGGCCGGTGCTGCGGGCGTGCACCTTGTCGTCCACCAGGTGGTGCAACTTGAGCATGTAGATGTAGCCCACCGTGGTGTCCTGATCGAGCGGCTCGCCGGTGCGGCCGTCGCGGAGGCGAACCTTGCCGTTCTTGGGCAAGCCGGCGTCGGCCAGGCACTGGTTGATCAGCTCTTCGTCGGCGCCGTCAAACACCGGCGTGACCGACTGGAAGCCCAGCGCCGCACCGGCCCAGCCCAGGTGCGTCTCTAGAATCTGCCCCACGTTCATACGGCTGGGAACGCCTAGCGGGTTGAGCAGAATCTGGAGCGGCGTGCCGTCGGGCAGGAACGGCATGTCCTCCACGGGCAGGATCTTGGCGATCACGCCCTTGTTGCCGTGCCGGCCGGCCATCTTGTCGCCCACCGAAACGATCCGCTTGGTGGCGATGTAGACCTTGACCATCTGGAGCACGCCGGAACGTAGCTCGTCGCCGCTCTTCATGCTGTTGAGCTTGCGGTCGCGGGCGTCGATGGCGTTCTCGACCTCCTCGTGGCGGCTCTTGTAGATCTTTTCGATCTCCTTGATCTTATCTTCGCTCCGCATGTGCCGGGTGATGGAGTCCACGCGGAACTGGAGCGCGTTCTCGGCCACCACCTTGGGTTCCTGATCGCGCACCAGCGGCGTGCCGTCCTCGTCGGCCAGCATCTTGCCGGCCACCTTCTCCATCTCTTCGATCATGCCGCCGAAGACCTGGGCGATGTGCTTGTTGCCTTCGGCCTCGACCTCTTTCAACTCTTTCTCGAACCGCTTGCGCTCCTCTTCGGTCAAGCTCATGCGGCGCGAGAACTTTTGCGCGCTGATGACAATGCCTTCGATGCCCGAGGGCACTTCCAGCGAGTCGTTCTTCACGTCTTCGCCCGCGCGGCCGAAGATGGCGTGCAGCAGCTTTTCTTCCGGCGTCAGCTCCGTCTTGCTCTTGGGCGAGACCTTGCCCACCAGGATATCGCCCGGCCGTACGTACGTGCCGACTCGCACGATGCCGCCTTCGTCCAGGTTGCGGAGCGCCTTCTCGCTGACGTTGGGAATGTCGCGCGTGAACTGCTCGCGGCCGAGCTTGGTCTCGCGGATTTCCACATCGAACTCCTCGATGTGGAGCGAGGTGTAGGTGTCGCGCTGCACCAGCGCCTCGCTGATGATGATGGCGTCCTCGAAGTTGTACCCGTCGAACGACATAAAGCCGACCAGCACGTTGCGGCCCAGGGCCAACTCGCCGTTTTGCGTGGCGGCGCCGTCGGCGATAACCTCGTCCTTCTCGACCTTGTCGCCCGGCTTGACGATCGGCTTCTGATTGAGGCAGGTCCGCTCGTTCAGGCCCACGAACTTTTTCAGATGGTACACGTCGGGACCGATCTCGATCCGCGTGCCGTCGGCGTACGTCACCTTGCCGGCTCGCTTGGCGCGAATCACCATGCTGGAATTTTCGGCCACATCCACTTCCAGGCCGGTCGCCACGATGGGCGCTTCGGTCACCAAGAGCGGCACGGCCTGACGCTGCATGTTCGAACCCATCAGCGCGCGGTTGGCGTCGTCGTGCTCGAGAAAGGGAATCAACCCCGCCGAGACGCCGACCATCTGGTTCGGCGCCACGTCCAGGTATTGAATCTGTTCAGGCGGCACCAGTTCGAAGTCGGCACGGTAGCGGGCGATGGTCTGGTTGCCCACGGTGCCCATCAGCTTGCCGTGCTCGACCTTCGTGTCGGCCGGCGCCACGTAGGCTTCCGATTCTTCATCGGCCCGCAGCCATACCGTCTCGTCGGTCAACTTCCCGTTCTTCACCACCTTGTAAGGCGTGATGAGAAAGCCGTAATCGTCCACGCTGGCGTAAATCGCCAGGCTGGAGATCAGGCCGATGTTCGTGCCTTCCGGCGTCTCGATCGGGCAGATGCGGCCGTAGTGCGAGATATGCACGTCGCGCACCTCGAACCCGGCCCGTTTGCGGTTCAAACCGCCCGGGCCAAGCGCCGAGAGCCGCCGCTCATGCGTCAACTGCGAGAGCGGGTTGGTTTGATCGACCACTTGGGAAAGCTCGCCGCGGCCGAAGAAGTACTCGATGGCCGCCGACACGCTCTTGGGGTTAATCAGGCTGCGCGGCGTCATGTCGGCCGCGTCTTTCAGGCTCATTCGCTCCTGGACCGTGCGGCGGAGCTTGAGAAAGCCCTTGCGGAGTTCGTCGCACGCCAACTCGTCGATGGTGCGCAGCCGGCGATTGCCCAGGTGGTCGATGTCGTCGATTTGGACTTCGCCGCGCTGGGCGCCGCCGTGCAGGTCCAGCAGATACCGAATCGAGGCCACCAGGTCATCCGGCCGCAGCGTCATCTCGTCTTCGGGCGTTTCGAGATTCAGCTTGCGGTTAATACGGAACCGGCCCACGCGCCCCAGGCGGTAGCGGTTCACATCGTAGAACTTTTCGTCGAACAGCGTCTTGGCCTTCTCCAACTGCGGCGGGTTGCCGGGTCGCAGCCGCTGGTAAATCCGCAGCAGGGCTTCTTCATGGCTGGAGGTGTTGTCGTCCTCCAGGCTGTTAAAGACCAGCGGGGTCTTGGGCGGCGAAATGACTTCCACTTCGGTAACGCCCGAGGTGCAAATGATCTCGGCGACGTTCTTGGTGATCTTCGTGCCGGCGTCGACGATGATCTCTCCAGCCCGGTCAGCGCCAGAGGGATAGATCACGTCGTCCACGGCGATCTTGCCTTCGATCTTGGCGGCCGAGCGGCCATCGACGATCGTTTCAATCGTGGGCGGATAGAACGCGCGGATCAGGTCGGCGTCGGTGCTGTACATGGGCGACATGGCCCGCAGCAGCGTCATGGCGGAAAACTTGCCGCTTTGATCGATGCGGACCGAGAGGCTGTCTTTCTTGGTGACGTTGACCTCGATCCAGCTACCCCGTTCGGGGATGATGCGACAGCTTGGCAGCTTGCGATCGCTGGTCGGATCCTGGTCCATCACGAAGTCGACGCCGGGGCTGCGGTGCAACTGGCTGACCACCACGCGCTCGGCGCCGTTGATGATGAACTCGCCCCCGCCGAGCATGATGGGAATATCGCCGAGGTACACTTCTTCCTCGACCGGCTCCTCTTTATTCAGCCGCAGCCAAACCCGGAAGGGGCGGCCATAGGTCAGCCGCAACTGGCGGCATTCCTCGGGCGTGTAGCGGGGCTTGCCCAACTCGTAACGCAGGTAATCCAGCGACACCTCCTCGGTGTAGCTGGTGATCGGGAAAATTTCGCGCAGCACTCCCTCCAAACCGTGATCCTTGCGCTTCTCGGGCGCGACCTCCTCCTGAAGAAAGGTCTTGTAGCTTTCCGTCTGGATCTTGGTCAAATTGCCGATCGGGAATTGCTCCCGACCACTGCCGAAACGGCGGATATTCTGGGGAGATAAACGTCGTTCTGCGGGAACGGCCATCAGGCGATTGCTCCTAAACGAACGAAAGGGTCGCGGGAACTCGAAATTTCAAGCCGCCGGACCAAGGACACTTAGCTAAAAGAATACGGTGGCACGCGATAAACCGTGTTGCGGCGAAGGGCGGCGGCAGGCGCTTCGCAACGGGCGGGGTCGGCGCGGACTGCGATCGCAGACGCAGTTCACGCCCAAACAAAACCAAGGGGCAGGTAAGCAAAATCCCAACGTCTCTCAACGAGCGCGCACATTCCCCTGGGAGGTGCAGGTCGCCAACGCGCCCCGCCAAGGAAAAAGGTGACGAGCGGGACAATCCCGCCAAGAGTAACCGCACATGCAGGTCATGTTCCAGGGAGAGAGTTGCCCGGCTACCTGTTCCTCCTGGCGGCGCAAGCGCACTCTCCCCTCCACGTTTCCATCGAAGAACCAAACTTCATTCTAGGGGAGAAGGGGCATAAAAGGAAAGCCCACTTCTCGCGCGCAGGAGCAACCATCGGCAGTTTTCCCCCTGCCGCAGGCGCACCACCCGGTTCGCGCACGTCGCCACGAAACCGCAAGCCGCCCGGCGTGCGGTTTCGAGCGCCAAACTGGAACTACTTCAGTTCGATCGACCCGCCTTCGGCTTCGATCTTGGTCTTCAGAACGTTGGCCTCGTCCTTGCTGATCCCCTGCTTGAGGGTGGCGGGAACGGCCTCGACCATCTTCTTGGCTTCCATCAAAGGCACGCCCAAGAGGTCCTTGACCACCTTGACCACTTGCAGCTTCTTGTCGCCGAAGCCCGTGAGGACCACGTCGAACTCGGTCTTCTCGGCCGCGGGCGCGGCGCCGCCGCCGTCCGCAGGGGCCGCCATCATCACCGCGCCGCCAGCGGCGGGCTTGATGCCGTATGCGTCTTCCAAGTAGTCGCTCAGTTCCTTGGCCTGCTTGAGCGTGAGGTTCGCGATCTGATCACCGAGGGTCTTGGTTTCGCCCGAGAAATTCTTCGCGGGAGCTTCCATCGTGGCGCCTTCAGCCATGGTAATAACCTTTCGTAACAGGGAGGGAGTGTTCTAAATGGTATTGCGGATTTCGAATTGCTAATTGCGGATTTGCCTGGCAGCTTAGCTGGCGGGCGCTTCGGCGGGGGCCGCGTCGCCGCTGGCCGCTTCGCCAGTGGGGGCTTCGGCGCTGGACGCTTCGTCGTCGTCGCCGCCGGCCTTTTCTTTGATCTGGCTGGCCAGCAAACCGCCAGGGCCGAGCAACGCGCCCGAAATGTTGGCGCCCGGCGAGAGGATTTGCCCCGCCACGATGCTCAACTGCTCAACGCGACTGGGCCACTTGCTGATCTCTTTGACCTTTTCGGGCGAGAGATGTTCGCCATCCAGCACCCCGCCACGAGTCTCGAAGCTCTTGACGGATTCGTCGTCGCTGAGCCGCGTGACCTCCTTGGCCAGGGCCACGATGTCCTCGGCGCCCCACACCACGGCGGTCGTGCCGGCCACGCCTTCGAACGCGGGCGCCAGCGAGGTGCCCTCGCATGCGCGGCGGGCGAGGCTGTTCTTAACCACCAGCAGGTTGATGCCTTTGCTGCGCAAGTCGCGCCGCAGCGTAACCGTGCTGCCGGAGTCCATGCCGATCACGCTGACCAGCAGGCAGTTTTCCACGCCCTCGAGACGCTGGGCCACGTCGCGGGCAATCAGGTCTTTGACGTATTTACTCATACAAGTACGAAGTACGAAGGACAAAGTACGAAAGAAGAAACACGAAGGACCGGAACAACCACGCAAGGACGCAACCGTTTCGTCCTGGGTGCTTCGTCCTTCGTCCTTTGGTTAAGCGGCGACGCGGACGCCGGGGCTCATGGTGGCCTTGATTGTCGTGCTGCGAACGTACGTCCCCTTGACCGCCGCCGGCTTGAGGGTCTGGACGTAGTTGATAAAGGCCTCGATATTCTCCACCAACTTGCCGTCGTCAAAGCTCATCTTGCCGACGACCGCGTGGATGTTGCCGCCCTTGTCGTTGCGGAATTCGACCTTACCCGCCTTGTACTCCTTGACGACGCGAGCCACGTCGGGCGTGACCGTGCCGGCGCGGGGCGAGGGCATCAAGCCGCGAGGACCGAGCACGCGACCCAAGGGGCCGACCAGGCCCATCATGTCCGGGGCCGCGATGCAGACGTCAAAGTCGGTCCAGCCGTCCTTGATCTTCTGCGCCAAGTCTTCCTGGCCCACTTCGTCGGCGCCGGCTTTCTGGGCCGCGTCAGCCAAGTCGCCCTTGGCGAACACCACCACGCGCTGCGAACGGCCGATGCCGTTTGGCAGCACCACCGAACCGCGGACCAATTGTTCGGCCTGGGTGTAGTCGATGCCCAGCCGCATGTGAATTTCGACCGTTTGGTCGAACTTGGTGTTGTTGCCGAACTTCTTGAGAGCCGCGACCGCCTCGGACAGCGGCAGCGGGTTAGCGGGCGCCTTTTCCGCCAAGGCGCGGTAGCGTTTGGAGCGTTGAGCCATGTCTTTCTCTTAGGAGCAGGTGGAAGCAAATGGCGGGTCGGAGGACCCTCCCTGCACGGAAACTCAGCGAAGGGAAGGAAGTTGTTGAGCGTTGGAGCGCTCGCGTTATGGAGTGGTGAAAGGATTCGACCGGAATCGACGCCCCATCACTCCTCTACTCCACTTCCCTTTTTTCTACTCTTCAGTCAATTACCTCGATGCCCATGCTGCGGGCAGTGCCGGCAATCATCCGGCAGCCGTGGTCCGCGTCGCGGGCGTTCATGTCGGCCTTCTTGCGGTCGTAAATCTCGGCGATTTGGGCCTGCGTCACTTTGCCGACCTTGTCCCGGTTGGGAACGCCCGACCCTTTGGCGATGCCAGCCGCTTGCTTGAGGAGCGCCGCAGCGGGCGGGCTTTTGACGACGAACTCGAAGCTGCGATCGCTATAAACCGTGACGATAACCGGCAAGGGCATGCCGTTGAAGTCGCGCGTCCGGTCGTTGAACTGCTGAACAAACTGCCCCAAGTTGATGCCGTATTTACCAAGCGACGTACCCACCGGCGGCGCCGGCGTGGCCTGACCGCCAGGTACTTGAAACTTGGCCTGACCCGTGACTGATTTAACTTTTGCCATGACTATCTAGGTAAATTCGCGAATCGTTGATTGAACCGAGAAAGCCGAAACACAAAACGCGCCGTAAAACCCAGAAGCACAACCAACGCCCTGGCTTTCACTTCGCCTTTCGCGTTTCGCATTCCGCCTTACTTACAGTGGTTTGACTTGCCAGTGCTCCAGCTCCACCGGTGTGGTGCGGTTGAAAATTTGAATCATCACGGTGACGCGGCCGTTGGTCTCGTCGATCGCGCTCACATCGCCTTCGAAGTTTTGGAAGTTGCCTTCCTCGATCCGCACCTTGTCGCCCACCCGGTAGGGAATGAGGGGCCGCGGGCCGGTTTTCGCGTCGGGACGCTCCAGCTTGCCGGCCAACCGCAAGATGCGCTCGACCTCGTGCGGAAGCATGGGGGTGGGCTTGCCCGCGGAACCGGTGAAATCGCCGATGCCCGGCGTCTCGCGGATCAAGAACCACGTGTCGTCGTTGATCGCCATGTAGACGACAATGTACCCCGGATACAGCTTCCGCTTGACAATCCGGGCCTTGCCGTCCTTGAACTCGCGCACTTCTTCGGTGGGGACGATGATGTCGCCAAAGTACTCCTCCAGCCCGGCGATTTTCATGCGCCGCCGGAGCCCGTCGCAAATCGAGTTCTCGCGATTGCTCTGGACCTTGAGAATGTACCAATCTTTGCGATGCTCTTCGTCTTCGACCTCGGCCGGTTCGTCCGCCGCCGCAGACTCTTCAGACACCGCCGCCTCCTCCGAGGCTTCCTCTTCAATATCTTGCTCTTCCGCCACGCCGTGCGCCGCCGAAGAGTCGCCCTCCCCCGGGCCGGGCGGCAGGTCGGAGTCGTCGTCGTCCGGCGCGAGCGCCGAGCGCTGGGGCTGCGCGGAGGAGGAATCGCCTTCACCGGGACCGGGTGGCAGATTCATCTCGGCCGCGCCCTCGCCGGGAGCGACGTCGCGGGCGTCAACCGCCTGATCTTCCGTTTCTTCGGGCACGTTATTCCGCTCGTCGATCACGGCTTGAAACCTGATTTCGGGCAGCCTGGCCGCCGTGCTACTTAAGGACGCCCATCCACTGGAAGAGGCTCTGCCAAATGATGTCGTAGCCAAACAACAGGAATGCCAGGACAAAAATGACAAAGATCACTACCAGCGAACTGCGGACCAACTCGGGCCGCGAGGGCCAGGAAACTTTATTCATCTCCGCTTCAACGGCGATCAAAAAATCGGCGAAGCGGGGCAACATCACCACGCGATAGGAAATCCATAGGCCCGCCAGCAATACCACGGCCGGCAACAACCACCGCAACTGGCCTGCGTCGACAATCGCCTCGACGTTCATCCCCAGAAAACTACTGGGGAACGTCACGGCGCTCATGAAGTTCAGCAGCGACCAGGCGGCCAGAGCCATCGATATCGCCAGGACCGCAAACGTGACCTGCCGGGTAATGCGCCCTTGACTGCGCTTGTACACCCCCACCTGAAACATCTCTTGGAGGAGGCTGGGCGACGAAATGGCTTTTTCTTTACCCATAGATTAACTCGCGCTCCCTGCGACGATAATTTGAACAGTCCCTTGGATTTCGGGCAAAATGCGAAGCTGCGGAACGAAACGCTCGAACCGCGGAATCCATCGGTCGCCGCATCTCCCCTTGTCGTGACGCACCCCCAATTCCGCGAGGAAGCGCAAGCGCGCGGCGGAAGGAAATGGATCCATTCAGGAAGGCCGACCGTTCAACATGCAAACTAAGGCAGGGGCGGCGGGAATCGAACTCGCAACCTCTGGTTTTGGAGACCAGCGCTCTGCCAATTGAGCTACACCCCTGGATCGTCCCGACTGGCTTGCAGCGCCGGGACGCAACTAGGAAACCGCAAGCGCGGCTTGCGGTTTCCGATTCACTAAACCATCGAGCCGGCCAGTCGCCAAGCTCGTTATTCAACAATCTTGGTCACCACGCCCGAACCGACCGTGCGGCCGCCTTCGCGAATAGCGAAGCGAACGCCTTCTTCCATGGCGATCGGCTTGTGCAATTCGACGGTCACGCGGACGTTATCGCCGGGCATGCACATTTCGGCTTCGATCAGGTTGGCCGTGCCGGTCACGTCGGTCGTGCGGAAGTAGAACTGCGGGCGATAGCCGCTAAAGAACGGCGTATGGCGGCCGCCTTCGTCCTTCGACAAGCAGTACACTTCGGCCTCGAACTTGGTGTGCGGCGTGATCGAACCCGGCTTGGCCAGCACCTGGCCGCGCTGGATGTCTTCGCGCTTCACGCCGCGGAGCAGGCAACCGACGTTGTCGCCAGCCTGGCCTTGCGGCAGCAGCTTACGAAACATTTCGACGCCAGTGCAAACCGTCTTCGTCGGCTTGGCTTCCAGGCCGACAATCTCCACTTCGTCGCCGACCTTGACGATGCCCTTTTCAATACGACCGGTGGCCACCGTGCCGCGACCTTCGATCGAGAACACATCTTCAATGGCCATGAGGAAGGGCTTATCCACAGCCCGCTCCGGCTCGGGAATCCAACCATCAATGGCGTCCATCAGGTCGCCGATGCACTTCGACGCGTCGGGATCGGCCGGGCTTTGATACGCGGGCAGCGACGAACCGCGGACAATCGGAGTGTCGGGGCTGAAGTCGTACTTCTCCAGCAGTTCGCGAATTTCGATTTCGACCAGGTCCAACAACTCAGGGTCGTCCACCAAGTCGATCTTATTCAGGAACACCACGAGTGCGGGCACGTCCACCTGCCGAGCCAGAAGCACGTGCTCCTTGGTTTGCGGCATGGGGCCGTCGGCAGCCGAAACCACCAGGATAGCGCCGTCCATCTGGGCGGCGCCGGTGATCATGTTCTTAATAAAGTCGGCGTGGCCGGGGCAGTCGATGTGGGCATAGTGGCGATTGGGGGTTTCGTACTCGACGTGCGAAACGTGGATCGTCACCGTCTTCGTTTCGTCGCGGACCGTGCCACCCTTGGCGATGTCGGCGTAAGACTTCTTCTGAGCCAAGCCCTTCGCGGCCTGCACCGCCAGGATCGCGCCGGTGAGCGTCGTCTTGCCATGGTCAATGTGGCCGATGGTGCCGACGTTCACGTGCGGCTTTGTCCTCTTGAATTCCTCCTTGGCCATTGTTCTTTCAACCTATTACTACGGAGTTGCGTGAGATGAACGACACGAAAACGTTACCACCCGGCGCCCGATGCCCAAGGCGCCAGGACGGCCGAGAACCCGAAAAACACCCGACGTCAAAAGAGCCGCTGATGGGACTTGAACCCATGACCTCGTCCTTACCAAGGACGCGCTCTGCCAACTGAGCTACAGCGGCCGACCCGGTTTGCCTCGCCTCCCTTGAGAAAATCAGGCTACCTACATCTTTTGCTGTGAGTGTTTTCCAGAGCGGGTGAAGGGAATCGAACCCTCACAACCAGCTTGGAAGGCTGGGGCTCTACCATTGAGCTACACCCGCGACGGAGCCAAGCGCGGAGAGACGAAAGGCCAGAACCATAAAACCAACCTTGGGCCTCTCGCTCCCCTGGCTCTTAGCTCTCAGAGGCTGTGAAACCCTCCATAGCGGCGGCGCCTCACCGCCGAATGCTTCGCTAAACGCCACGAACTTCGGCGACAAGACGCCGCCGCTACGACGATTCAACAAAACACTCACAACCTCTCAACTTTCCGCTCTCAACTCTAATGGGGGGTGGAGGATTCGAACCTCCGAAGGCTAAGCCATCAGATTTACAGTCTGACCCCTTTGACCGCTCGGGAAACCCCCCGTCCATAGGTGTCCAGCGGCCGCCAGGGCGATCCGCGAGGCAACTATCTATTTCAAACCAACGAGTTTAGAGATTTCTGCGCTATCGGGCAAGACGCCCTATCCTCTCTCGTCGTGCAATTTGCCGAGAAAGGTAGCGCTGAGCCAGCAGAGGGACTTGAACCCACAACCTGCTGATTACAAATCAGCTGCTCTGCCAATTGAGCTATGCTGGCCTGCAAACCCACATACGAAAACCGGTTAATATAGCGAACGTCCGACTCCGTGCAAGATGGGTTTGAGAGGTCCATTCCGACTGTCGCCGCCTGAGCCGTCGGCGATTAACACCACACACGCGAGAAAGCCGCAAACCCGCAAGCGATATCGGTTGCGGGTTCGCCGTTTCGATCAACGAAGGGACTTTGCTTCGTCTTTGTAATTTCCTGGAGGGGAATTTTTCTCGTTCCTTGCCTACGCTACCAGCCTTACGACTTTCCTTGCCGCAAACGATGCTCACGCACCGCGCGGCGGTCGATTCCCGTGACGATGACCGCCAGCACAATCGCTTCGACGGGCAGGATTGCTCCCGCGGCCGCCCACGCATACCACGGGGCGGGATCGGGAAATTGATGGAACACATAGGCGATGAGCAACCCATTGAGCGCCAACAGCGCCAGCGCCAAGAACAACTCCACGGCAACCGCTCCCGGTTGCCTTCCAAGGCGATTCATGGGACCCCTCGGTGGATTGCACCGCGCTCCAGCACGCGACCAGGAAACGGAAAAAACGCCCCGGCTCGCGAAAGCAACCGGGGCGCCGAGTTTTTTATTCGCCGCCTGTCTTCTGGACACAGGCTCTACTCGGGAGGTTCGAGTTTATCCTCCTTGGCGGCCTGGCGCATCTTGCTCAAGGCCCGGGCTTCGATCTGACGGACGCGTTCTTTGGTCACGCCCATTTCTTCGCCCACTTCCTTGAGGGTCTGCGGCTCTTTGCGGTGGTCCAGCCCGAACCGCCGCACGATGATGCTTTGCTCTCGTTCATCGAGACGCGACAGGATGCGGTTGACCTGCGTCTCGCGCACCTGCTGGGCGAACTCCTGTTCCAGTTGATCCGAACGCGGGTCATGCGCCCCTTGGAACATTTCTTCCTGGCTGGTCTTGAACCGCTCCCGCTGCTTGTACTCCTCGGGAATGGTGCGAGCGAAGTTCTTCATGATCGCCCAACTGGCGTACGTGCTGAACTTGTTGCCCCGCGAGTAATCGAATTTTTCCGCCGCCCGAATCAGCGACATGTTCCCATCGCTCACCAGGTTGAAAAAGTCGTCCGTGGGTGTGACGTGCCGCTTGGCGATCGAGACCACCAGCCGCAAGTTCGCCTGAACAATCTGGTTCTTCACCTTGACCGCCTGATCGTACAGGCGCTCGATCTCGTCCATCATCGAGCTTTTAGCATGGGCCGGGTCGAGCTGCTCGCGGAGCTTGGCGGCCCTGCATTTCAGGTAATTGAACTTGCGAAACAGGTGGTATTCCTGCTCGCGGGTCAACAGCGGCGTCTCGTACAACGACGCCAGGTACGGAGGCAGTCCCGTGGGCGGCCGCGTCTTGCGCGGCGCGCGGGCCGTCTCGGGCACGGGCAAGGGCGCCAGCACCTCGGCTTCCACGCCCTTCTTGTGGAAAATGGGGTTGTCGATAAAGTCCAACGGCAACGCCAAAATCCGACGCGCCCGCATCTCGTTCAAGATGCGGTACACGCTCGTTTTAGTGCGGCAGTATTGTTTAGCCAGCGCTTCCACCGAGGTCCCTCGACGGTAACGCTGGTACATCTGCCGCTTGGCTTCTTCCGAGAGCGGCCCATTGCGATCGGGGAAAATCGCCAATTCGGGATGCTTCTCGTCAAATTGCTTGAGGGTGTAACGAATGGTCTCGACGCTGCGGTCCATGTACTTGGCGATGCGCCGCGTGACCTCGGCCGGGCAACCGCCCGCTCGCGACAGCCGTCGGGCGCGGTCGATAATCTCGCCGCGCTCCTCGTCGGTCAGTTGGCTGAACCGCTCGCCGCGCTTCACGCGCTCATGGTTTTGAGCCACAAAGCGGTCCACGCTGCTTTGCAAAAACCCGATGCGCTTACGGCCGTCCACCAGGAACCGGCGGCTGACCAACCCTTGCTGCCGCCACCGCGAGATGGTCTTGGTCGAGACTTTGAATCGGCTGCTCAGCTCCTCCACGGTCAAGACCGGCTCTTTGGCCTCTTCGACGGGCATGTCAATCGAGTCGCTCACGTCTTCGACCAGCAGCCGCAAGTCGTGATGCGCGTCTTTGCCCGTCAGGGTCACACCCGAGGTGGAGTCGGGCCGATAATCGGTCACCCGAAACCAGATATATTCGTAACTGTACCGCTGCTCGGGATCGAGTTCGGCCAGCAGTTGCTCCGTGCGCCGGGCCTGTTCGATCCGCTTGTCGCGCGGCGCCAGCTTGAGCTGCTGGTCGCGAAGCTGCTTAATCAGCGGACTGCGATAATCCGTATGCATCGAAAAAACCCTTTTGTGCCGGGCTGGGCGCGGCCTTGGACCGCGCTGGCCCCCGCATCGAACCGTACCGGAGATCCTTGCGACTGTCGTCGCCCGGTCGGATTCCATCCACAAAGGACGGCCTCCTGCGCCATCCGCCCCTGCTGGAACTCATTTAACCTTTGGACTTGTGTGAAGGTGTTGTTCCTTGTACGCGGCGCGCTCCATCAAAGTTCTACCGCGAACAACCGGCCCCTCACGACAGGACCATAACGGCAGAAGGGAAACCATGTCCCCCAAAGGGTGCAAATGCCAGGCCAAACACCCACTCTTTACTTCTAGGCAGTTACCGCGAGAAAAGGTTCGCGCTACCTTCCTTAAACTTCCTTAAGCTTCCTTTCTTCCGCCCGGCCTTTCGCTCTCACCCACCCCAAGGAAGGGTGCATCATGCGATTTCTCGGACTGTGCCATTTTGCTGATTGGACGATTACGAGCCAGGAAAAGTTCTGCTCGTCGGGCGCGGTGCTTGCGACGTCGTTAAAAGCGCGGCCGTTTTAACCGATCCATTCAATCCTTCCGGCCGTTGGAGACGATTTAACCACTGCGACGTGCGCGTGATGTCCTATTTTCCGACATCGCAGGGAAAAATTGCGGCGCCCAACCCAACTACGGTCCTGGTGTTGGGCGATGCTGCTTTTTCCCACCGCCACGAGCATAACTGCGCAGCCAAAAGGGCATGTCGCCGGCGCCCTGGGTCGGGCGCAACCCCAAGTGATCAGACTTGCGGCAAACGCCCTACCAGTGGGGGAGGCATCGCTACTGGCGCTGTGCAAACGTTTATTAGTTATTCGTTGGTCGGGACCGAATCTTGGAAAATTTTGAGGCCGGAATGAACACCCCAGTGGCAGGACGTGCGGGGCGAGCATTATTGCTAATCTCTTTTGTAGTAACCGCTTGCGCCAACGCGGCGGCGTTGGCTGCAGGTCCGGAAACGTACGAAATGACGGCGCCTGCCGTGTCTGCCCAACAAGTTAAGGTCACGCTTCAAGTTGAGGGGCATTTAAAATTACTGGACCCCGAAAATAAGGAACGCCGCATCCCCCTGGAGGTTTCGGGAAATTTCGTATACGAAGAAAAAGTTCTCGATCCCGCGACCCGCGAGGTGGCCCGCTATTACCACACCGCCGAAGCGAAGATTCAACTGGAAAAATCATCGCACCAGCCGCGCCTGACCTCGGAACATAGCTTGATTGGCATGCGTCTGAGCGAAGGAAAGGCGCGGTTTTGGTCTCCTGGCGGGCCGTTGTCGCGCGACGAGTCGGAACTGATTGATCTACAAGCCAGTAGCGTGCTTCTGGCCGATTTGTTACCCCGCCAACCTGTCCAGATTGGCGACACATGGAAGCCGGAAGCCGGAGCGCTGGCGCCCTTTTTGACCATCGACGTGGTGAACGCCAGCGAAGTCACCTGCAAGCTGGCGGAAATCAAGGAAGGTCGGGCTGTCGTCGAAATAACGGGCAAGGCCAGCGGCGCCGCCGAGGGCGTGCCCACCGAAGTGGAGGTTTCGGCCAAGTACGCCTACCACCTGGCCGAGCGCCGCTTCACCTCGCTGGCGATGGCCGTCAAAGAGGATCGCTCCATCGGCCAGGCCGAACCGGGGCTGGAGATTACCGGGCGGCTGACGATGGTCCTTTCGCCGCTGGCGACGCCGCAAAAGCTGACCGCATCGGCGGTGGCGGCCATTCAGTCGGCCTCGGGCGATGTACCGCCGCTGCGTTATGAATCGACGGATCAGGGCTTTCGCGTGGTGCTGGACCCCCGGTGGCGGACGATTATCGACCGCTCCGAGGTGGCCGTGCTGCGACTGGTGGACCAGGGCGACGTGATTGCCCAGTGCAACGTGTCGTCGCTGCCCCCGCTGGAGGCCGGCCGGCGGTTGCAACTGGAAGAGTTTCAGAAAGACATCCAAAAGGCGCTGGGCGAGAACTTCGGCAGTTTTCTGGAAGCCTCGCAAAGCGAATCTCCCAGCGGCCTGCGCGTGCTGCGCGTCTCGGCGGCGGGCGAGGCGTCGGAACTGGCGATCCATTGGATCTACTACCACGTCTCCAACGACGACAACCTCCGCCTCTCGTACGTCTTTACGATGGAGGCCGACAAAGCGGAACGCTTCGCCGGCGCCGACACGCAATTCACCGCCAACCTGGAGTTATTCAAGCCCACCCCAAGCGCCACGCCCCAACAAGCCCGCGCCACCGGCGCGGCAGCAAAGTAAAGTCGAACGTGGGAAAGTCGAAGGTCAAAAGCCAAAGAGACGAAAGCGGAAATAAATTTCCGCACTCCAAATTATGGAGCGCGGCGATTCATCGCCGCTTTCGTCTTTTTTCTTTTCGACTTTCGACATTCGACCTTCTACCGGCGTGGCGGTTCTCGGTGGCGAATGCCTAGCCGGCCGCAGCCGACCGTCAGGCCGCGCAGGGCTTCGCGCGTCTTGTGCGGGCCGAGAACCAGGCTGGCGCCATAGCCGATGGCGAACGTCACGATCACGCCGAACACCAGTGGCCACGTTGGTCCCAACGGCTGGTCGAACGGCCAAAGCCACGCCAGCCCGGTGAAGCGATTGGCGGCCGTCAGCCACAACGTCAGCGGAATGCCGCTTGCCAACGCCAGCAGCGCGCCGCGCCCGCTCGCGCGGCGCGTCAAAATGCCCAGCAAGAACACGCTCAACAGCGGCCCGCCTAACATGTTCGTAAGCCCGAGAACCGCCTCCAAGCCATGATCCATCGCCGCCCAAAGCAGCGCCAACAACGTAATCGCCGCTCCCACGGCCAGCGTCAGTAGCCGGGCCAGAGGCAACTCGTCGGCCTCGGTCAGTTGCTCGGGCGTCTTCTTCAGCCGCCGCGCTAGCCATCGCCGGCCCCAGCCGAGACGGCGGTGGTAATCGGCCACGGCCACGGCGCCAAGCGCATTCAGGCCCGAGTCCAGGGACGACATCGCCGCCGCCAGTAAGGCCGCCACCACCAGCCCCGCCGCGCCCCATGGCAGTTGCGTGGCGATGAATCGCGGCAGCAGTTCACGTTGCGCATCGCGGTGCAGGATCACTTCGCCGATTTCCAAGGGCCCCTGGGGAGGCGAGAGCATCGCCAGCTTGAGCACGTCCACGCGCTCCTCGCCGGTTTGTGGATCGAACGTCAACAACTCCGCCGCCGGTGGAAAAGGCTCCTTGGTGTTGGGCCGCAAGATCCGGCCTTCGGTCAGCAGGGCGTCAATGTTCTGGGGCGTGATTGGCTCGTCCCACGCAATCAAGGGTTGCCCGCTGGTAGGATCGAGCATCGGCTCGCCGGTCCGCAGGTCGATTCGCGGCCGCCCGGTGCGCGGGTCGCGAAGCGGCGTGGCGCGCGTAGCGGGGTCGGTGACCGAGCCGCGGGTGGCGTTATCGACGTTCGCGACCCAGTTCGGCCGCATCGTCTGGGGATGGTCCTGGTAGAACACAAGCAATCCCAACCCCACGTAGGCCAGCATGGCGGCCATGACCGTGACCGCAACGCAATTCAGGGCGAACGACCGCCGCGCATCGTCCGCGTCCTTGGCCGCCAGATAACGCTGGGCGGTCATGTGATCGGCCACGTAGAACCCTAGCAGGACGAGAAAGAAATGCGGCGCCGCGCCCCATATCGACCAAGGGCTCGTCCAACTGAATTCGGACTCGGCCAGCGCGGTGCGGCCGAGACTGGCCGAAACCGCGCGCACGCGGTCAGGGCCGCCCACGCTCCACCACACGGCGCCGATGAGCACCGACACGCCCGCGAGCATCACCAAGGTCTGAATCACGTCGGTCCACAGGACCGCTTTCATCCCGCCCAAGTACGTGTAAAGCGTCGTGACCGCTCCCAGCACAAGGATCAGCCCGACCACGGGAAAGTTTCCCTGGCTGGCCAATTCCAACACCTTGCACGGCGCGTACAGCACGGCCCCCAGCCACATTAGCCGCCACGCCACAAACGCCGCGCTGGCGGCGTGCCGCGTGGGAGCGTCGAACCGCAGCTCCAGGTATTCGTAGATCGAAAGGACTTCCAGCCGGTTAAAGAGCGGCAAAATCCACGCCACCACGATCGGCAACGTGAGCCACGCCGCGGCCGGCAAGAGCAAGAGCTTCCATCCCGCGTAATACGCTTCGGCCGGATACCCGGCGAAACTCTGAGCCGAGAGCAGCGTCGCCAGGATCGACAGCCCCATCGGGACCCAGCCCATCGACCGCCCCGCCAAAAAGAAATCGCTGCTGGTGTGCTGCTGACGGCTAAAGTAAACGCCCACCAGCAACATCACGAGCAGGTAAAAGCCCAAAATGGCGTAATCAAGCAGGTGCATGGAGGGAGAAGAATTGCGGATTGCGGAACAAAAGAACGCACCACAACACAAGAACCTAGCCGGAGGCTAACAGCCTCCGGATTAACAGCCTCCGGATCGCCCCAGCGCCCCAAAACTCCGCCATTACGCCTTTCGGGTCAAAGAAAAGAACCCTGCCTAATCCACAAACATCAACTCATTCGTCAGCAACAGCACCTGGGCGTATTGCTCCCAAGGCGAAAGCTGAGAACTGGCCGCGTGCATCTCGGCCGCTTGCACGAACCGCAGGCCGGCGGCCACTTCTTCGGGCGTCGGCTCGCGGGTCAGCACCAGACGATACAAGGCGCCGATGCGTCCTTCCGGCGTCGGGTCGGCATGCACCTCGTGGCGGCCCGCCAGCGCCTTGGCCTGTTCCAGCATGAAGGGCGAGTTCATGCCGAACAGCGCTTGCTGCGGCGTGGTGGTATTCGGGCGGCGGTCGGCCGACTGGTCGGGGCTGGCGAAATCAAACGCCCGGAACAGCCCCGGCAAGTTCTGCCGGTCCACCAGCCCATAGACGGTCCGCCGCCGGTTGTGCGGATCACCCGCCACATCGACCGGCCGACCAAACAGCGAGCGGTCCAGCCGGCCAGAGATGAATAGCAGCGTGTCTCGCATTGCTTCCAAGTCCAGACGATGGGCAACCGATTGCCGATTGCGGATTGTCGATTGCGGATTCGTTGGCGCTGGGCTGGGTTCTTTCCAATCCGCAATTGCCCCCTGCCGGTACGTGCTGGACAGCACAATCACCCGATGCAGCCGCTTGAGCGACCAGCCTTCGTTTTGCAGCGTCCAAGCCAGGTAGTCGAGCAGTTCAGGATTCGTGGGTGGGTCGCTACGGGCGCCAAAGTCGCTGGGCGTGGCGACCAGCGGCTCGCCAAAATGGTGCATCCAAACCCGGTTGGCCATCACCCGCGCGGTGAGTGGGTTGTCGGGCGCGGTGATCGCATGCGCCAGATCGAGACGCCCCGAACCGTGGGCGAACGATTGCCGCTCGCCGGAAGAGAGCGCCTCCAGGAAACGGCGCGGGACTTGTTCGCCCGGTTGCCGCGGGTTGCCGCGCACGAAGACGTGCGGCTCGCGGATTTGTTCGGAATCGACCAATGTCATGGCCCGCGGCGGCGCCCCGGCGTCGTACACCGCCAGCTTGTCCAATTCCAGAAGTTGGCTGCCGTAGTTGGTCCGCGGCACGCGCGGCATATACAGGTAGGTATGGCTCTTGGGGAAGAACAGCGGCCCGTCGTCGCGGGTGAACACCTCTCGCAACTGATCCCGCGCGGCGGCGTCAGCAGGTTCGCCATGCTCCTCGATGGCCCGCAGCAGTAGTTCACCATACAGGGCCGCCACGTCGGCGCGCGTCGTCAAGGTTCTCTCGCGTAGCGCTTGTTGCACGCGCGGGTTGACTTGTCCCGGCGCCGCGCCCGGCTCTTTGGCCAGCCAGCGCTGGACCACGGCCGGCGCTTCGGCGTCGAAGCGTTCTGGCGAAAGCGAGAGCAGCTCGCCCCATGGCCCGAACACCGGATCGTCGGGCGTGCCTCGTTTTTCCAAGTAACGCCGCCAGCTTGAAAGGAACTGCGGCTTCAAGTCGTCGGGCGAGAGCGAGAGGAAGAACACCGCCGCCTCGAGCGGGTCGGGTTTTTCGGTGGCGATCTTCGTCAGGTAGTCGGCGGTGCGGCGGCGAGCGGTCTCGGTAATCTCGCGGTACTGATCTTCGACCAGTTGCCGAAGCGCCGCCCGCTTGGGCGCCGCCTTGGCTTCAAATTCGGCAGCCCCCGGCGCCGAGGGCGCAACGATCAGCGGCGGCTCGATCGGTCGCTGGCTGTTGGCGAACACGCCATACAGCGCGTAGTAATCGGCCGTGGGAATGGCGTCGTATTTGTGATCGTGGCAGCGAGCGCAGGCCACCGTCAGACCCAACAGGCCGCGGGTGACTACGTCGATCTGGTCGTCGTAAATGTCAGGCGGGTTGTTGTCGAACAGCCGGCCCAGGGTCAAGAAGCCCATTGCCGCCAGCCGCCACGGTTCGACCGGCGGGGTGATTTGCTCGGCGGCAAGCTGCTCGTGGATGAACTGGTCGTAGGGCGTATCTTCGTTAAGCGCCCGAATCACGTAATCGCGGTAGGTGTAGGCGTAGGGGCGAATGGCGTCTTTGCCGTAGAGCAACACCAGGTCCTTGGTGTCGGCGTAGCGGGCCACGTCCAGCCAGTGGCGGCCCCACCGCTCGCCGTAATGCGGCGAAGCCAGCAGACGATCGACCACGCGCTCAAACGCATCGGGCGCCGGGTCGTTGACAAACGCCTGGACTTCTTCCCACGTGGGCGGCAGGCCGATCAAGTCATAGTACACTCGCCGCAGCAACGTGCGCCGATCGGCCGGTGGCGCCGGCGCCACGCCCGCCGCTTCCAGCTTGGAAAGGATGAACGGATCGACCGGCGAGTTCGACCAGTCCCGGTCGTTTACTTCCGGCGCCGGCGGACGACGCAGCGGTTGAAACGCCCAATGCGACCGGGACTGCGCCAGACGATCCTCCGAAGATATGTCGCTGGGCGGCGATTCGGCGACGGTCCGCGGGTCGGGCGCGCCGCGGGCGATCCACGCCGCAAAGTCGGCGACCACTGCCTCGGGCAGTTTGCCCTGCGGCGGCATCTCCAGACCTTCGTACCGCAAGGCGGACAGTAACAACCCCTCGGCAGGTTTGCCCGGCACGATGGCGGGGCCGCTTTCGCCGCCGTGCAGCAACCCCGCCCGGGTATCGAGCCGCAAGCCGCCTTTCAACTCCTTGGTCTCCGCCGAGTGGCAGGAATAGCATTGCTCGACCAACACCGGCCGAATCTTGCGCTCGAAGAACTCCACGTCCGCCGCGCCGGGCGCCGCGTTCTCCTCTCCCCAAGCAGCCAGCGAACACAACGCCGCCAGAGTGACGAAAACCGTCAGACGGAAGTAAAGCAAACGGCGCAGCAGCATGATCGACACTCGCGGTTGTTGCGCAGACCAGATCAAAACACAACCGCGATTCTACAACGAATGACCACGCAAGGGGCGAGTAAGGGAGGAGTCGAAGGTCAGAAAGCCGAAAGGTCGAAAGGTCGAAAGTCAGAAGAGAAGAAAAGACGAAAGCGGCAATAAGTTTCCGCACTCCAAATAGCGACTGCGGAAACTCATTCCCGCTTTCGACCTTCGACTTTCCTGCTTCCTATGTCAGCGGTGGGGCGGAGGGTGGCGCTACGGGCGTGGGCTTGGTCTTGCGGTGCGGTTTGGCGGGCGGAGCGTCGGCGACGCGGCGCAGCCGATGGCCCGAGCGGTCGCTGCGGTAGTAATGGACCGTGGCCGGATAGATCGTCGTGTCGGCCGGATGCAGATAGAGACCTTCGCAGCCCCATTTGCTTTGTATTTGCACTTCGCCATCGACGCACACCGCATGCACGATGCCCGTGTGCAGGATGTCGCCGTTCGCCGCGCGGTATACCGCCAAATCGCCGCGCTGCGGGGTTACGACGGGTTGGTAGCCGTTGTCGTTCAAGATCAGCTCCACGGTGCGGCCGCGAAGCAGGTGCTTGCCCTCGGCGAACACCCAGCCGTGACAGTTCGAGCGGCAGTCTCGCGGCGTTAGCGGAAAAACCCGGTCCGGCACGTTATCGAAGTTACGCAGGGGAGTTTCCTTCTCCCACAACGCCAACTTGGCCTGCATCGCGGCGGGAAACACCATGATCTCGACCGGTTGCCCGCGATCGGTGCAAAACGGAGACGTGGGCGCCGGTTGAAGTGCATATGCCAGGGCGTCTGGCGACAAGGGAAGCTCCGGCGGGGCGCCCGTGCGCGTCCACCCCAGCGCCAGCAACGGTCCGGCCGCCATGAGCACACTGGCGTGAACGACTGGATGGCGCCCTATGGCGACAAAGCGCGCCCCGAGCCGCGCCAGCCACGGCGAATAGCGGGCATAAAGCGCCGCACAGATTGCGGCCAGCGCTAACGGGGGTAGCCAAACAGCCGGAGATTGTCCCGCCCCGCTGGTCACCAGCGCCCAGAGCGTCAGGCCGACCGCCGCCGCCAGCGGCAGTCGTTTGGCGAGGCGCGGTTCCCCCAGCCGATACAGCCACAACGCCATCAACCCAATCGCCGGCGCCGCCGCGCCGGCGTACAGCACCACCAACAGGTTGGCGTCAATCCCCTCGGTGAAAATCATGGAAAACCCGCGCTCCCTTCTTTGTTCCCGAGCCATTGAACCCAGGGAGGGCGGCAAAGTTTCGGTCATTAAAGCGCCAAGTTGGGGGCAACCGCAAGGTCGCCGGGTAACCGCACTTGCGAATGGCTGGGCCGGAAAAGAGAGCCACGGATGAAACGCGGATCGAACACAGAAGAAATAGGAATTAGGTGGGGCGAGATTTCACCCGCCTTACTCGTTCGCGATGTTCCTGTCTCACTTCTTCTCGAAGCGAAGGACCGAAAAATACCGATGGCGGTCCGAGGCGGGAGGGGTGAAGTGGGAACCAGCGGCGCAGAACGGATGCTCGCTCGCCGCTTTTGCGTTCGGCGGCAAAGCGCGGGAAGCCAGGGCGGCGCGAAACCGCAAGCGAGGGCGCTGGCGGTTTCGCGCGTTCGAAGAGGACCGATTCGCCCATGTGGAAGAATCGGTTCGTCTTTTCTTCTCGACCTTCGACTCTTCTTTCTCTTCGACTTTCGACTTTCGACCCGTCTAGTGCCTACGCCGACTTCTCCAGCCCGCTGCTTTGATTGAGCTTGTTGTAGAGCGTCTTGAGGCTGATGCCTAGCTCTTCGGCGGCCAGGGGCTTGTTGCCGTCGTTGCGGTCGAGGGCGTCGTGAATGGCCTTCATTTCCAGATCGCGGAGCGACATCGGCCCCACCCCGCGGACTTCGCTCCGCAAGCGGCGCGAGAGGAAATGGTCGGGTAAGTCGTCGGCCCGCAGCGGCAGTTTCTCGCACAAGATGGCGGCGTGTTCCAGCACGTTGGCCAGTTCGCGCACGTTGCCGGGCCAGACGTGCGCCATCAGGCGCTCGGTGGCGTCGGGGGCCAGTAGCTCCTCATCGGCCCGGGCGTCGCGGCGGAAGCGCGTCAGTAGGTGCTGGGCTAGTTCGGGCACATCCTCCAGGCGTTCGCGAAGCGAGGGGATGTGAATCTCGAAGGTGTTGATGCGGAACATCAGGTCTTCGCGGAACTCGCCGGCGTGGACCATCTCTTCCAAGTCGCGGTGCGTGGCGCAGACCACCCGCACATCGACCTGGAATGGCTCGTTGTCGCCCACGCGGCGGACCTCGCCGCTTTCCAGCACGCGCAGCAGCTTGGCTTGCATCGCCTTGGGCAATTCGCCAATCTCGTCCAGGAAGACCGTGCCGCCGTTGGCCACTTCGAACAAGCCCACGCGATGTTCGTCGGCCCCGGTGAAGGCGCCTTTGCGGTGGCCGAACAACTCGCTTTCGATGAGCGTCTCGGGCAGGGCGCCGCAGTTGACCGCTACAAACGGCTTGTCGCTCCGCAGACTGTGTTCGTGCAGCGAGCGGGCGACCAGTTCTTTGCCGGTGCCGGTCTCGCCCAGGATTAAGACGGTGGAGTGGGTGGGCGCCACCTTGGCGATCAGTTCCCGCACGCGCTGCATGCGGCGACTCTCGCCCACCAGGCGGGTGTGGCCTTCAATGCGGTGCAGCCGCCGCTCCAGGGCGCGGTACTTGTTGGTCAACTCGCGTTTGGCGGCCACCTTGTCTAAGAGGGCTTTCAGCTCGACCAGCTTGCAGGGCTTGGTCAGGTAGTCAAAGGCCCCGTAGCGCAGGGCTTCCACCGCGGTTTGCATGGTGCCTTTGCCGGTCAGCACCACGGCGTCGGTGTCGGGCGAAAGCTCTTTGGCTTTGCCGATGACCTGAATGCCCGACATGCCCGGCATGTCCAGATCGACCAGCAGGCAGTCGTAGGAGTTGCGCTCCAGGGCGGCTACGGCGGTCAGCCCGTCGGGGCAGACCGTGACCTGGTGCCCCATGCGGGGCAGCTCGTTCTTCATCAGCTCTTGCAACGAGCTTTCGTCGTCGGCAAAGAGGAGCTTCAGCCCGCTAGGCGGCTTGGAGTTGCTTTTGACGCTTTTGTTCATGTTGCACCAGGGGCAGAGTCACACTGAAGGTCGAGCCTCGGCCCGGGCCGTCGCTGGAGGCGGCGATGCTGCCCCCGTGATCGTTGACAATCTGATACGTAATCGACAGCCCCAGCCCCGTTCCCTTGCCGTCGCGGCGGCGCGTGAAGAATGGCTCGAACAAGTGTTCCAGCACTTCGTCGCTCATGCCGCAGCCGTTGTCTTGCACCACCAGTTCGGCAAAGCCGTTATGCTTGTCCAGCCGCACCCGCACCACGCCGCCGGGGTCCAGGCTATCCAGCGCGTTGGTGATCAGGTTCAGCAAGACTTGCTTCATCTCTTGCGCGTTGATTGGCGCGTAGACCGCCTCGCCGCGCTGGAACTCCACGTTCTTCTCGCGATACTTGCCCAGGTGGCGGACCATGTCGATCACGTCGCCCACCAGGTAGGCCAGGTCGGTCTCTTGTTTTTCGCAGTCGCCCAGCCGCGAGAAGTCCAGCAGCCGCTCGGTAATCTCTTTGCAGCGGAAAGCCTCGTCCTGAATCCGCCGCAAGTAGTCGCGGAGCACCGTGATTTCCTCGTTGTGCTCGCCGTCGGGCTTGGCGTCGTCGGCCTGGATGATGTCGTGCAGCCGCAATTCCAGCGACTCGGCCGACCAGGCGATCGAGGCCAGCGGGTTGTTGATCTCGTGCGCCACGCCCGCCGCCAAAAAGCCGACGCTGGCCAACTGCTCGCTGCGCACCACTTCCTTGGTGCGCTGGCGGACCTGGTGGTTCAGATCGTCGCGAATCTCTTGGAAGTTGCGCGTCATGGCGTTGAACGCGCGGGCCAGTTCGGCCATTTCGTCGTGCGTGGCCAGGTGGATACGGTGGTTGTAGTTACCGTCGGCCACGAGCCGCGAGCCATGAATCAAGACCCGTAGCGGGGCGAAGATCCAGTTGTAGAAGCAACTGACAAACAGCCCCAGCAAGAGCACAGCCAGGATGGTCGAAACCCACGTCAATACAATCCACATGCGGTACTCGACCTTCACGTCGCCGGCGAAGGCGTGCATGCGTTGTTGCAGGTAGGTGGGCAGCTCGTTGGCCAGGCGGTGGATGCTTTGCACCTCGCGGCGCATGGCCGACTCTTCCAGTTGGTTGAACATCCAGGCTTCGCCGCTGTTGAGCTGGTCGATGCGCAGGAGCGCCGCCTCGATCTGCTCCACCGCCTCCCACTCGCGGGAGTTGTCGTCAATCTGAAAGCCCGTCCGCTCGGTGCTGGCCAACTGCCGCCGGTAGCGGCGCAGGGCGTCGCGCACGTTCATCAAGTTCGTGGTGAACTCTTCGCGCAGCATCCAGGGGCGGAAGGGGTCCGAGCGGCGGACTTCGGCCAAGGTGCTGTTCAGCTCGCCCACGCTCTCGGCCAGCGCCGCGGCCAGCGGCAATTCGACCGCCCGGTTGCTAATGCTGCGGGCCAAGCCGCGATACGAGTAGACCCCGCGGAAGCTGCTGCACGCCAGCGTGGCCACGATCAGCAGCAGCAGGGCCACGCCCGCCAGTAATTTGTAGCGAATTCGCCAACGAGCCAGCATGGCGACCTCCTTGTCGCACGCCCCACAGTGGACATCGGTCCGACGCCAATTTTTTCCGGGGGGAGTGTAACAAGCAGGAGCGACCGGCGGCAAGCCCGAAACGCCCTGAGTAGAACGGCAAAACTCCGGTTTTTGGCACGCGGTATGCTGATTTACTCCTTCCATGTCTGGCGACATGCAATTCCTTTTTTGGTAAGGAGAAAGTTATGAACTGGGATCAGGTTGAAGGCAACTGGAAGCAATTCAAAGGCAAGGTCAAACAACAGTGGGGCGACCTGACCGATGACGAACTGGACGTCATGCAGGGCAAGCGGGACGAGCTATCGGGCCGCTTGCAAGAACGCTACGGCTGGGAGAAGGAGCGCGCCGAGCGCGAATTGGATAACTTCGTGCGGTCCTTGTAGCGTTTTTGGGCGCCACGGTAACGGCGGCGTCTCGTCGCCGTCGATTGCCGTAACACTCGGCGGCGAGACGCCGCCGCGATCAGGAGCAACCCTCGCCGCCTTTCCTCGGAAGGCGGCTTGCTCTATTTTGGGGCCGTTGTCCACGACGATCCCTCTTCGGCGAATCGAATATCTCTAATGACCAAGCACGCGGCGCAAAACCGCCTTCTGGTGACCGGGGCCACCGGGAAGGTGGGAACGCACTTTCTTGCCAAATTCCTGCAAGCCGAGAAGTTTCACGCCTGGCGGGTCCGCGCCCTGTGCCACAATCGGACGCTCCCCGCCACCGAGCGCGTCGAATCCTTGCGCGGCAGCATTGCCGATCGCGACGTGGTGCGGCAGGCCATGGACGGGGTAACCCATGTGCTGCACCTGGCTACTTGCAAGGAAACGCCCGAAGCGGTCATGGACGTAACCGTCAAAGGGCTGTTCTGGTTGCTGGAGGAATGTCGTGTGCGTCCTGAGTTCCAGCAATTCCTCTTGCTGGGCGGCGACGCGGCCCTTGGCCACTTCTTCTACCCGCACCCGATCCCCGTGACCGAAACCCAGCGGCACACCGCGTACCCCGGTTGTTACGCGCTCTCGAAGGTGCTGGAAGAAGTGATGCTGGAACAATACCAGGCGCAGTATGACTTGAACGGCTGCTGCCTGCGGGCGCCGTGGATCATGGAGAAGGACGACTTCAAATACCAGCTTTCCTTTGGCCCCGACGTGTTCGGCGGTCCCGTGTGGCGCGACCTGGTGGAGCCTGCCCAGGCTGACGAGTACGCGCAAAACGGGACCGTGCCGGTGATGCTCGACCCCAACGGCCAACCGGTGCTGCGGAACTTCGTCCACGTGAGCGACCTGGCGGATGCGATCTTGCTGGCGCTCGATCATCCACGAGCGCGTCAACAGACGTTCAACATTTGCCTGGACGAGCCAGTCGATTACCGCCGCGTGGCCGACCACCTGCACCGCACGCGCGGGCTGTCCTCGGTCGAGATCAAGACGCCGTTCCACTCTACCTGGCTCGACAACGCCAAGGCCAAGTTCCTGCTCGGCTGGCGCCCCCAGTACGATCTAACGCGGCTCATTGACGAAGCCTACAACTACCGCCGCGCCCCGGACGATCCAAGAATCATTTGGTATCCGGGGTGATTTTGAAGGTAGATCGTTCGCTCCGCGAGTGATCAGCGGTGAGCGAAGCGAGCCAAGGATTCCACTTGTTTCACAAGCGGTAGGTCACTCGCGGAGCGAGTAACCTACATTGCTGGCGGTTCACCCGCGTTCCTTCATGGGGCGCGTCAGGGTGAAGGCGTGGCGCCAGCGGGCCGCGGAGCGACCGCCAAAATAGGCAAAGAGTCCGAGCACGCCGAGCATCACAAAGCACCACCGTGTGGCGCGGCCGTCGGGAAGTTGATCTTCCAGTTCCAGCAGCGTGATGATGCGGCTCTCTTCGCCAGCCACGAGCGTCAGGCCAAACAGCGCGGCGTACATGGCCGCCAACGTCGCCCCGGCCAGCGTCACGACCCAGGCCGTGCTCCAGTCGGGTAGTTGGGCCGCGTACACCGCGTAGCCGATCTGCACCACGGCCGCCAGAATCGCCAGCCACGCCCAGCGCGCCACCGGAAGCATCTGGTCGGATTGGGCGTACTCGGCAATCTCCAGCACGGCCGGTAACGCGCCGAACAGGCCAATCAGCGCCAGCGAAACACCCAGCGAGAAGCACGTCCACCGCCGTTCTCGCTCTGGCTCGTACCCGCGCACCGCGACTTCGGGCTGGGGAGCGGCAGGTTCAGCCGCTTCTTCTGGAGGCGCGCTGGCAGCGACGGATTCCTTGGCGGGCGCTGCGACCGCCGCCGCGGCGACGGCGGTCGGCGGCGGAGCCTCGACAGCAGGCGGAGCCTCGACGACCGGAGGCGAATCGACAACGGCCGGCGGCGCGGCCACCACCGGGGGAGGCGGCGGTGGCGGTTCGATCACGGGCGGCGGCGCCTCGACCGCCGCCGACGACGGCACAAACGGAACCGCCTCGAACATCGGCGCCGGCTGGGGCGCGGGCGCCGCTTCCACAAAGACCGGCCCTGGCGGCGGTTCCGGCGGCGCCGCGGGTCCTGGTGATGCGGATAGAGGCGGCGCCGGCGGCGCTTGCGGCGCGGGCCGAGGAACGGGTTTGGGCGCCGACTTCTTGGGCGGCGCCGGTGTGGGTGATCGCTGGCCCTTGCTCTTGACCGCGCCTTGGCCGGTTGCCTTGTCTTTGCTGGTCGATTTGGACGCAGGCGCCGCAACCGCTTCTCGGGGCGGTTCGGGCGGAACGGTTTGGACCGCCATCTCGCGCCGCGGCGCCGCCACGTCGGCCACTCCGGCGTGGGCTTGCTGTTCCTTCTCGCGGAGTTTGCGCTCGATGGTTTCCTGGGAAGGGACCCGCACTTTCTCGCCGCACTTGGGACAACGCACCGTCTTGCCCGCGTAGCGACGCGACACCGTCAAGCGGTGGCCGGTGGGGCAATTAAAAGAGACGGGCATCGGGACGTGGGAACGTAGAAGGAAGTAAGCCAGCGGCGGTTTCTTCCAATATCGTTCCCTCGTCTCCCGGCGTCAAACGGCGCCGGCGAGGGTGTGTGGAAAGTTTTTCCTGCGGATCGGTGGACAGGCATCCGCGGAACCTTCGGCGAATTACCGATTGGGGAGGGGTTGTGAACTTCCCATCTACTCAGAAACCGAGGCAAGATACGCTTGCACGTTGGCTTCCAGCACGTCGAGCGGGACGCCGCCGCTGCCGAGCACCACGTCGTGAAAGGCGCGCACGTCGAACTGGTCGCCCAGCGTTTTCTCGGCCTGTTGGCGAAGCTCGCGGATCTTTAGCTCGCCGGTCTTATACGCCACCGCCTGGCCGGGCCAGGCGATGTAGCGGTCCACCTCGGAATCAATGTTGTGCCGGGAAAGGGCCGTGTTTTCCGCCATGAACTCGATGGCCTGCGCCCGCGTCCAGCCGAGGTAATGAATGCCCGTATCGACCACCAGGCGACACGCCCGCCACATCTCGTAACTCAACCGGCCAAAGTCGCGGTAAGGGTCTTCGTAAAAGCCCACTTCCCGCCCGAGTCGCTCGGCGTAGAGGCCCCAACCTTCGACAAACGCCGTGAATCCCGCAAAGCGGCGGAACTTGGGCAGCCCCGTCAACTCTTGCTGAAGCGCCAATTGCAAATGATGGCCGGGGACCGCCTCGTGCAAAGAAAGCGCCTCAATCTCGAACAACGGCCGGCTCTTGAGATTGTAGGTGTTCACAAAATAGAAACCGGCCCGCGTGCCGTCGCCCGCCGGGAGCTGGTAATACGCAGTAGGCGACTTGGGGGCAATGTAATCGGGCACGGGCCGAATGCCGTAGGGGGTGCGCGGCAATTTGCCGAACAACGCGGGCAGCTTGCCATCCATGGTTTTGAGGACGTAAGCGACCTCCTTCATCAATTGCTCGGGCGACGTGGCGTAGAACCGCGGATCGGTCCGCAGGTGTTCCAGGAAAGCGGCGAAGTCTCCCTCGAAGCCCGTTTTACGAATCACCGCTTCCATCTCTTTGCGAATCCGCGCCACTTCGCTGAGTCCCGTTTGATGCACTTCCTCGGGCGTCAGGTCAAGCGTGGTGAACTTCTTGATGCGGTAGCGGTAGAACTCGCGACCGCGCGGCAGGGCCGCGGCGCCAATCGATCCCCGCGCCGCGGGAACGTACTCTTCGCGAAGAAATGCGAGGAACTCGCGATACCCGGGGACCAGGCTTTCGGCGATGGCGGCCCGCGCGGCGGCGATCAATCGCTTGCGGTCGGCGTCGTCGATCCGCTCGGGAAACTTGCGGAACGGCTCGAACAGCAGGCTTTGTTCGGGATCGGCAACAATGTGCGGCTCGATCGAGTCCTGAACGCCTTCCAGCGTCACGGCCGGCAGAACCAGCCCTTTCTCGATCCCCTCCCGCATCAGGCCGATGTGCTGCCGCGTGTAAACATCGAACGCCCGCAGCCTTGCGATGTAATTCTCGTAATCCCGCACCGTGTTGAGCGGGACGTTCTTGGGCAGCTCCGCAAATTCCACGTGAAAGCCCCAGCGATTGGTAATCGGCGTCAGGAACGTCTCGAACTCGCCCTCGGCGATCTCGTCCCGCAACAGCCGGGCGAAGATGTCGCGATTCATGCGGTCGGGCGGCGTCAACGCATCGCGGTCGATGGCTTCCAACCGCTTCAGAAACTCGCGCTTCTGGTCCAACCGCCGGCGCGTGGCCGGCGCCGTCACGTCGGGAAGCTGATCGTTCCAGCGGTGCTCCCCCACATGGGTCGCCCAAAGCGAGTCTTCGCGCAGGTCGTATTCCCACGCCTCGTCAAACAGCGTTTGCAAGGCGGCGGCCTCGTCGGCAAACAGCGAGGTCGGCGCGGTGAAAAGCATCACGGCCAACAGCGGCAGGAGCAAATTTCGCATGGTTTGTTTCCGGAGAACGCTTTCACGTAGGCGTGGCGGCTTTGGCAAGGTGGTGCACTCGCAAAGCGAGTGCACCACATTAGAAGACAGACGGGGGCATTATGCGCCGCAGTCGGGCGCCGGCCAACCGTGCGGAGGATTCGTCCGAAACCTAGGACGCCGATGAGGGTTCAAGAAGGAGGGGACGTTCCTTCCCGCGTCCTTGGAACCTCTGCCTCGCGGGTGGGGTAAGCCGGCTGGATTGCTTGCGGCGTCACGGTTTTTTGGTAGTTCCGAAAAACCACCAGCCGGCTTACCCCGCTCGCTGGCGATTTCATTTTCCCACCTTCTCCTCCACAATCTTGCCGGTTTGACCTTGCAAGGGGTTTGCCGGAAACTAAAGAATCCGGAGCGAAGTAAAATGGAAGGACGGGTTCCTGAGGCAGACAGGGCGCGGGGGCGTTAGTCCCCTGATGTACTGGGCTTAATGGCGCCCAAAACCACCGCAGGCTCTATACCACCCATTTTACATGAAGCAACTTACCACACTTGAGTGATAATGTTGTTTTTCGTGTTGAATTTATTTGACGGTTGAATAGCGAATGGAAGCTGGCGAAATACTCCTACGGCGGGGCTTGTTGGATGAACGACAGCTCGACATAGCCCGCCGCTCCAATGATGACGCGTCCTTGATGGACACGGCCGTCGACCTGGGCTTTGTCTCGGAGGAGCAAGCCCTGCGCGCGTTGGGCGATGAAGTGGGGCTGGATTATATCGATCTGGCCGAAGTGGACGTGGACCTCTCGCTGCTCAAGAACTTTCCACAGAAGCTAATCTACCGCCACGCGCTGTTTCCTATTCGCCGCGACAACGGCCAACTGGTGGTGGCCACGGCCGATCCTTTCGATCTTTACCCCCTGGACGAAGTCAGCGCCAGCACTGGTCTGGCGGTGCATCCGGTATTGGCCAGCCGGCAGGAGATCGCCAAGCTGACCAAGCGCCACCTGGGCGTGGGCAGCGAGACGGTCGAAGGACTGCTGGAGGCCTCGGCGAACGAGGACGGGGTGGAACTGCTCAGCGAGATCGAGACCGACGGCTCCGAGCTTTCGGAAATGGCTCAAGAGGCTTCGGTCATCCGCCTGGTGAACGAGATTCTGCTGGAGGCGATCGAATCGCGGGCCAGCGACGTCCACATCGAGTCGCAGTCCGCCGGCATCGTGATTCGTTACCGCATCGACGGCATGTTGCAGCGGCAGCCGGTCCCGCCCGAGATTAGCCGCTTCCATGCCGCCATTGTCAGCCGCTTGAAGATTATGTCGCGGCTGAACATCGCCGAAAAACGCTTGCCGCAGGACGGGCGGATCAAGCTCAAGGTGGCGGGCCGCGAGGTAGACATCCGCGTGTCGGTCATTCCCATGATCCACGGCGAGAGCCTGGTCATGCGTATTCTGGATAAGGGGTCGATGGTCTTCGACCTGCAAAAGCTGGGCATGGAGCCAGACACCTACAAGGTGTACTCGCAATTGATCCACCTGCCGCACGGCGTGGTGCTGGTGACCGGCCCCACGGGATCGGGCAAGACGACCACGTTGTACAGCTCGCTGCTGGAAATTCGCGACGACTCGAATAAGATCATCACCACCGAAGACCCGGTGGAATACCAACTGGACGGCATCAACCAGATTCAGGTCCACCCTAAGATCGGCCTGACGTTCGGCCACTCGCTCCGCAGCATTCTGCGGCACGACCCCGACGTGGTGCTGGTGGGCGAAATTCGCGACCTGGAGACCGCCGAGAACGCCGTCCAGGCCTCGCTCACGGGCCACTTGGTCTTCAGCACGCTGCACACCAACGACTCGGCCGGCGCGTTTACGCGGTTGGTGGACATGGGCGTCGAGCCGTTCCTCGTGGCCAGCACGGTCGAGGCGATCATGGCCCAGCGCTTGTTGCGGCGGTTGTGCCCCAACTGCAAAGAAGCGTATCGGCCCACGGAAGACGAGTTGCCGCCCGACTTCCCGCGGGAAAAACTTCCCGCCGACGGCGTGCTGTACCGCCCGGTGGGCTGCCGCCAATGCCGCGGCGTGGGCTACACCGGCCGGATGGGCATTTACGAGCTGTTGGTCACGACCGAGACGGTTCGCGAACTGGCCCACCAGCGGGCCAGCACCTGGGAGATCAAGCAAGCCGCCGTCAAAGACGGCATGCGCACCCTCCGCGACGACGGCTGGCTCAAGGCCCTCGCCGGCAAGACTTCGCTGGAAGAAGTGCTCAGAATCACCAAGGGCGACCGGATCGTGGGAAGAAGCGAATAGCGAGCAGCGAAGCAAGAAAACGAGAAAAGAGGGGAGGGGAATAATGTTTATGAGTGAAGCAATCAAAGCCGGGCGGCAAAAAGTGCATTATCGCCTCGCCACTCCCCTCCCCTAGTATTTACTATAGATTCAATCCTCCTCCCTTCTTCCGCTATTCGCTACTCGCTTCCCCCACTCGCTATTCGCGTCTTTCCATGCCCGACTTCGCTTACATTGCTCGCAACTTGCAAGGCCAAAAGGTGACCGGGACTATCTCGGCCGCCACCGAACGAGATGCGCTGACGCAATTGGGAGCGAAGTCGCTGTTCCCGATTCAAGTGGCTCTGGAGGACGCCCGCGCGGCGACTCGCGGCAACCGCCGCGTCAAAGGCCAGGTGATGGCCAACATCTACGCGCAAATGGCGGCCCTGCTGCGGAGCGGCGTGCCGCTGCTGCGTTCGATTCGCGTGCTGCGCGACCAGACCACCAACCAAACGCTCAAGTTCGTGCTGGACGATGTTCATGCGCGGGTCGAGGAAGGCGCCCTCTTGGGCGACGTAATGGCGCGGCACCCCAAGGTGTTCAACGAGATGGCCATTCACATGGTCCGCGCCGGCACCGAGGGCGGCTTTTTGGAAGAGGCCCTGGAGCGCGTGGCCAAGTTCACCGAGCAACAGGAAGACCTCAAGGCCCGCACCATGGGCGCGCTGGCGTACCCGGTAGTGTTGGCCACCATCGGCTCGGTGGTAGTGGGCGGGTTGATCGTGTTCTTCGTGCCGAAGTTCGAGACGCTCTTCGCCCGACTGCGCGACCGCGGCGAACTGCCGCCCATGACCGACTGGCTGCTGAGCTTCAGCCGCACGCTGCAAGATTGGTTCTTGCCGCTGGCGGTCGTGGCGGCGGTGGCGGTGGTCTTTGTTCGCGCGCAATTGCAAACCGTCGAAGGCAAGCGGCGGCGCGACCTCGTGAAGCTCAAACTGCCCGGCGCCGGCGGGATTTTTCAGAACCTGGCGGTGGCGCGGTTTTGCCGCGTGCTGGGCACGCTGCTCAAGAACGGCGTGCCGATCCTCAAGTCGCTGGAAATCAGTCGCCAGGCGGCGGGCAACCTGGTGTTGTCGGAAGCCATCGCCAAAGCGTCAGAGAACATTACCGCGGGCCAGTCACTGGCTGCACCACTGGACGCCAGCGGCCGGTTCCCCAAGACCGTGGTCGAGATGATCTCGGTGGCCGAAGAGTCCAATACCCTCGACACCGTGCTGGTCGAAGTGGCCGAGGGCCTGGAGCGCCGCACTGAGCGCCGTCTCGACCTGCTGGTGCGCCTGTTAGAACCAATCATGCTCTTAGTGATGGCCGGCGTCGTGCTGTTCGTCGTGATCGCACTCTTGCTCCCGGTCATCAAGATGAGCAGTTCGATTTAAGGAAGCGAATCGTGAATAGCGAAGGTTGCATTGGCAAGAGAGAAGCCTGACGTGGCAAAACGCTTGTTCTTTTCTCTTCCCCCGATTCAATATTCGCTATTCGCCAACTAACCAAGGAGACCTTACCTCATGCGTCGTCAATCCTCTCGTCGCGCGCGGCGCGGCTTTACGCTGCTCGAAGTGTTGCTGGTGCTGGCGATCCTGGTGATCCTAGGATCGATGGTCACCATTTACTTTGTCGGCATCCAGAAGAGCGGCTACGAGCAAGCCGCCCGCGTGCAAATCAGCGAGTTCGAAAACGCGCTGGACCTGTACAAGCTCCAGGTCGGCACGTACCCGACCGCCAGCCAAGGGCTAGAGGCCCTGCGCACGCCGCCGGCCGACCTCAAGAACCCGCAAAAGTGGCAAGGGCCGTACATTCGCGAAGTGCTCCCGATGGACCCCTGGGGCAACCCCTACCAGTACGAATTGCTGGACAACAACGCCCTGAGCCTCAACCCCTACAAGATCAGCTCCTGGGGCGCCGACAGCATGGAAGGCACCGAAGACGACGTCACCAACCTCACGCAACCCTAACCCCCAACAGTCCTAACCACCCCGAACCGCCCGCGCCGACGCTTGCGGTTTCGCGCTCTCCAGCGCACATCCGCCGCCCATCGCCATGACCTCTTCTCTGCAACAACCCGCCCCCACGCGCGCCCCACGTTCACGGCGCCACGGGCTGTCGTTGTTGGAGTTGCTCATCGTGCTGGGCTTGCTGGTGATTGTCGCTGCGATGGCCGCGCCCGCCTTGGAGCGGCCACTGGAAGCGCAAAAGCTGCGCAAGGCGGCCGAACTGGTCCAGTCCCAATGGGATAAGGCCCGCGTGCGGGCCATGCAGACCGGTCAGATCCTGGTCTTCCAGTACCAGCCCACCACCGGCCGCTACCGCGTGCAGCCCTGGACCACCGAAGAGTCGCTCATCGAGTCCTCCGAGATGAGCGATCCCACCGACCCGGCCGGCGGCGGCGCGGTGGGCGTAGTGGCCGAGTTGCCCGAAGGCGTCGAATTCCTCACCAGCTTCACGCAGTCCGACACGCGCTCGCTGTCGGTCGAAGAGGAGTTGTCGCGGATGTCGCAGTCCGCCTCGCTGGAAAACTCCTGGTCGGCGCCGGTGCTGTTTTATCCCGATGGGACCGCCACCTCGGCCGAAGTGACGCTGGCCAACCAGACTGGCTCGTATGTCTCGATCCGTCTGCGCGGCCTGACCGGCGTGGCCCGCGTGGGCGACGTGCTCTCGACCGGCACGGGAGAGGCGCCGCAATGAACCGACAAGCTCAAGCCAGAGTCACAGGGTGGGGAACGATGCGCGGAGGTCCGCGTGGGGCGGTGGTTAAGGGTCAGGGAGCAGGATTCAGACGTTCAGCGTGGGGCTTGTCTCGTCCTCGGGGGCTTTCGTTGTTGGAGGTGATGTTGGCGATCGCGATCCTGGGGTTGGCGATTGCGGCGATGGGGGAACTGGTGCGGCTGGGCACGCGCGCGGCGGGCGAGACGCGCGACCTGACCAAAGCGCAAATCCTGTGCGAAAGCAAAATCTCGGAACTGGCCGCCGGGGTGATTCCGCCCGAGTCCGTGGACCAGGCGCCGTTCGACCTGGACCCCGACTGGACGTACTCGGTCGCCCTCGGCCCGGTCGATCAGGAGGGCCTCTTGATGGCCCAAGTCAGGGTCGAGCAAGTCGTCGAGGCCGGCCAGCAGCCCGTCACGTTCACGCTCACGCGCTGGCTGATCGACCCGGCGCTGGAACAAGCGCAGGACGAGGAAGCCATGCTCGCCGGCGAGAGCGGAGCGAACGCCCCTACCGCCGGCCCCACCACCGGGCAGGGAGGTGGGCTGTGATTGGGAAATGCAAAGTGCGCAGAACGAACTTTGCGGCGCGGCGGCCGGTGCGCGGGGGCATGACGCTCTTGGAGTTGCTGCTGGCTTTGTCGCTCACGGGAATGGTGTTCGTCGCGATTGGAATGGCCATTGACCTGCACTTGCGCAGCATCGACATCGGCCGCACCGAGACGGAAGAAGCCCAACTCGCCCGCGCGCTCTTGCGGCGCATGGCCGACGATCTGCGGGCGGCGGTGCAATACCAGGTGATTGACTTTTCCTCGCTGCAAAGCGTCGCCCCCGGCGGGACCGAGGACCTGGGCGATTTGCCGTTGGAAGACAATCCGTCGGATGGCGACGGTGACTTCGAGAACGGCGAACAGGGCGCTGGCGAAGACCCCACGGGCGGCTTCTTACCCGGCGAAGACGCCGCTCCTTCCGCTTCGCAAGACATTGCCGCCACCGCGGCGCCGGCGGCCGTGCCGGGCGTGTACGGTAACCAATACGAGTTGCAAATCGACGTGAGCCGCCTCCCCCGGCCCGACGAGTACCAAGGCGTGATGGCGCTGGACGCCGGCGCTTCGCCCCTGCAAATTCCCAGCGACGTGAAAACGGTCAGCTATTTCCTGCGGCCGCCCGACGACGCCCAGGCCGCCGCTCCCACAACGCAGGGCGGCTTTGCCGACGAAGCGCCGCAAGGCGGCCTCGTGCGGCGCGAACTTGACCGGGCCGTGGCGCGGCTAGCGTCCGACAGCGGCGACGGGGCCCTGCTGGACGCCACGGGCGATGTCCTTGCCCCCGAAGTCACCGGCCTGGAGTTCCGCTACTTTGACGGGACGCAATGGCTGTTCGATTGGGACTCGGACGCGATGGGCGGCTTGCCGGCCGCAGTCGAGATTGCCATCGCCATTACGCCGCGGCGATTCTTGGAGAGCGACGAGAATTCGCTCCTGGGCGGCGGCGCCGACGAGCCATTCCCCGGCGAAGTGGTCTACCGCATGGTGGTCCGCCTGCCTGCCGCGAAGCCAGCCCCCGCCACCCCGGTCGAGGAGCTAGCGCTATGAGAAACCAGGAGTCAGGAGACAGGCGTCTGGAGCCAAGAGTCCGCAGGGTGGACCAGGCCGCGCGCATTCGCATGCGCGCCAACACCTCCGCCCCGCCTGACTCCTGCTCTCTGATCCCTGACCCGTGCCTCCTGACTCCTGTCTCCGCTCCACCGCGCGGGATTGTGTTGGTCGTGGTGCTGGTGGTGATTGTGGTGCTGGCGCTCTCGGCGTATGCGTTCTCCGAGCTGATGATCACCCAGCGCGAGGCGACCGAATACGCCGGCCGCCAGGCGCAAGCCCGGATGTTGGTCGATTCGGGCGTGGACGCCCTGCGCCTGTTCCTGATGAAAGACCGGCCCACGCAAACCGAGTTAGGCGGCCACTTTGACAACCCGATGTACTTCCAGGCCCAACTGGTGCTGGACGATCCCGAACCGGGGCTGCGGGGCCGCTTCACCGTGCTGGCGCCGCTCTTGGACGAGCAAGGCTACGCCGCGGGCGGGCTGCGGTATGGACTGGAGAACGAGTCTGCCCGCGTCAACGTGAACGCTCTGGTGTGGCTGGAAAAGCAACCCACCATGGAAGGCGCCGGCCGCGACTTGCTGATGGCTTTGCCGAACATGACCGAAGACATTGCCGACGCCATCATGGACTATGTGGACGAGGACGCTGAACCGCGTGAGTTTGGCGCCGAAGACGAATATTACCTTTCGCTCGATCCGCCTTACGCTCCCAAGAACGCCCCGCTGGACTCGGTGGAAGAGTTGCTGCTGGTGCGCGGCGTCACGCCGCAATTGCTGTTCGGGGCCGACGCGAACCGCAACGGCCTGCTCGACCCGCACGAGATGACCGAAGCCGCCGTAGCCGAGTCGCCCGACGGCACGATGGACCGCGGCTGGTCGGCGTACCTGACGCTCTGGAGCATGGAGCGGAACGTCAGCGAGTTGAACGAGCCGCGGATCGACATCAACCAAGAGGACCTCCAGCAGCTTCACGACCAACTCAGCGCGTTCTTCGACCCGGCCTGGGCGAACTTCATCGTCGCTTACCGCCAGTACGGACCGCACCAGGGAGACTCCAACGAATCAGCGGTCGAATCGGCCGCGGCCATCCAATTGGACCTGTCGCAACCCGCCAAGCACCGCATCAATCAGGTGATCGAGATGATCGGCGCCAAGGTCCGTATTGCGAGCCAAGGCGGCGATCGGGAAGGAGGCGGCGAAGGGCGCGGTGGAGGAGGGCGCGGCGGCAATGGCGGCGGAGAAGGCGATGACGCTACCATTTACGAATCCCCTTTCCCCGACGATCTGATCGCTATGGGAACGTATCTGCCGGTGCTGCTGGACCGCGTGTCGGTCAACCCCAACCCGTGGATTCCCGGCCGCATCAACATCAACCAGGCGCCGCGGGCGATTCTGGTGGGCATTCCCGGCCTGTCGGAAGAAATCGCCGACGAAATCATCGCCAACCGGCAAATGCCCGATGGCCAGGCCGAAGAAGACCCCAACCGCCGCTTCGAGACGTGGCTGATGACCGCGGGAATTGTCACCCTGCAAGAAATGCAGGCCCTGACGCCGTTCATCACCGCCGGCGGCGACGTGTACCGCGCGCAGGTGGTCGGGTACTTCGAGGACGGCGCCGCCTCGGCCCGCTCGGAAGTCATCCTTGACGCTACGCAAACCACGCCCCGCCTATTATTCTGGAGAGATCTCAGTCATTTAGGCCGTGGCTATCCCCTGGAGACCCTCGGCGCCCAGTTGGCCGACGAGCGTTGATCGTTTATTCGCGCACCAACGGGAAGCGCGCGACAGGAGCCAGGAGTCAAATGTATTTGGCCAATGCGAAATGGAAGAGGGAAATCCGCCGACCGCCGTCTCGTGTTCTTTTCCACATTTCCCAATCCGCAATCTGCAATCCGCAATAGTTTATGCCTCGATTACTAGCACTTGAATGGGACGGTCGCGAAGCGCGGATCGCCGTGGCGCGCACGCGGGGAAAAGAGGCGGTGGTGGAGCACGCCTTCGCCGTCGAACTGGCTCCGCGCGACGCGGGCGAGACGCTGGCCGACGCCCAGGTGGCCGAGCGCGTGGCCGCGGCGCTGGCCGCCCGGCGCATCGGCCGCTGCGAGACGCTGGTGGCCGTGGGCCGCTCCATCATCGAACTACGTCGCCTGTCGCTGCCTCCGGCGCCTCCTGAAGAACTACCCGACCTGGTGCGGTTCCAGGCGCTGCGCGACTTCGCGGGCGTGGGCGAAGATTGGCCGCTGGACTTTGTGCCCCTGGACGTTCCTTCGACCGAGTCGCCCGCCGAAACGACCGGCGGCGCCATCAGCGTATTGGCGGCGATCATTGCTCCCAAGCAGGTCGAGCAGATTCGCCAGACCTGCGAGTCGGCCGGGCTAACGCCGCAACGGTTGTTGTTGCGGCCCTTCGCCGCCGCGTCGCTCCTGCGCCGGGCGCGGCCCAGCAGCGAGTGCCGGTTGCTCGTCGATCTGGTGAGCGACGAGGCCGACCTGACGGTGTTGATTGGCGATAACGTGGTGTTCGTTCGCACCGTGCGGCTGCCGGCCGTCGAGGGCGAAGCGCAAACCCGCGTTGTGCTGGGCGAGGCTCGCCGCACCATCGCCGCGGCCCAGAACCAATTGGGGGGCCGCCGCGTCGAGCGGATGGTCGTTTGCGGCGAGAGCGAGCGCGTACAGGCGGTCGAATCGCTGGTGCAAGAGCAACTGGCGATTCCCGTCGAATCGTTCGATCCCTTTTCGGCCGTGGAGATCGACGGCGACTTGAAAGACGGCCTGCCCGATCATCCCGGCCGGTTCGCGCCGCTCTTGGGCATGTTGCGGGACGAAGCGGCGCAAGCCCGGCACGACATTGACTTCCTCAATCCGCGCCGCCGTCCCGAGCCGCCCAGCCAGCGCCGCCGCTACGCGCTGATCGGCGCCGCCGTCGCCACGCTCGTGCTGGCGGGCGTGTTCCTGGTCTGGCAACAACGCAGCGCCGCCGACCGCGAGATTCAAACGCTCCAGCGCGAGATCAGCGACCTGAACAAGCTGGTGGACCAGGCCAAGGTCCTGCAAGCCAAAACCGAGGACATCGACCAGTTCACCCGCGGCGACGTGACGTGGCTGGACGAACTGAAGGAAGTCTCGCGGGAGTTGCCGCGCGGCGAAGAGATTCTCGTCTCGCGGCTGCGGGCGATGTCGCTGCCGGCGGGCGGCGGCCAGATGCTCTTGGACGGCTACGCCCGCGAGTCGTCCGACATTTCGCAAATGATCCACAACCTGCAAGACGAGCGGCGCGAAGCGAGCGGCAAAGGCGGGCAAGAGAACCGCCAGCGGACCGACTATCCCTGGCGGTTCGACAACGCCGTGGTGGCCATTCCGCCCCCCGAACCAGCAGAATAACCAAGGTAGGTCACTCGCTTCCGCAAGTGACCAACGGCTTCCGCCAGGAAGCCAGCACGCTTGGCGCCACTCGTTGTGCAATGTCCGTGAAGATCCGCTTGCTGCGCAAGCGGTTGGCCACTCGCGGAGCGAGTGACCTACATTGGAAGAATATCCGGCAGAGAGTATCCCATGCAAAACATATCTCCGCGCGAACGTGTCCTGGCTTTGGCGGTCGGCGCCCTGGTGGTGCTGATGGGAGGTTTCTACGTCTTCCGCCAGGTCGAAGCGGGCTTCAAGCAGCGTGCGCAAACGTTGGAGCGCCTGCGCGGCGAGAAGCGTCAGAAGACGCGGCAGGTGCAATCTGGATTGGTCGCGCAGCAACGGCTCCAGGGCTATCAGGAACGGTCGTTGCCGCCTAGCCCGCAGCAGGCCCGGCAGCTTTATACCGATTGGCTCCTCAACGGCGTGACCGAAATCGGTTTTTCCGAACCGAAGGTCAGTCCCGTGACCGGCGGCCCGCGCTCGCCCACCGAAGCGTACACCGCCCAGGCTTTCTCGGTCAGCGGCGCCGGCAGCCTGGAAATGCTCACGCGGCTGCTGTACCAGTTTTACTCGGTCGATTACCTGCACCGCGTCAAGTCGCTCCAGGTGACGCCGCGCGACGCGAAGACGATTTCGTTTGCGATGACCGTCGAAGCGCTCTCGCTGCCCGATGCGCCCGAGCGCGACGCGCTGCATCATCCCCCGGCCCAGCGCCTAGCCGAGAGCGACCTGCAAAGTTACGTGGACGCCATTTGCGGGCGCAACATGTTCGGCCCGCCCAACACCCCGCCCACGCTCAGCGTGGCTGGTGTTACGGCCCACGCCAACCAGGAAGTAACGCTTTCTCCCTCGGCCAGCGATTCCGACAAGGACGATCGGCTGATCTACTCCTGGGAATCGCAAGATGTGACCGGCGCCCGCTTCGACGCGCAAACCGGCAAGCTCTCGTGGACGCCCAGGCAGCCGGGCGAATATACCGTGACCTTGGCGGTCAAGGACGACGGCGTTCCCGCGCGCACTACGAGGCAGCAGGTCAAGATCACCGTGACCCAGCCGCCCGCGCCGGTATACATCGCCCCTTCGCCTCCACAAGTGAGAAAGCCGCCGTATGAGCAAGTGCAGTTCACCTATGTGAACGGCATTACCGAAGTGGATGGCCGGCGGCAAGTGTGGATGATCGACCGCCGCACCGGCAAAAGCTACTGGCTGCACGAAAACGACACGTTCCAAGTGGGCGACTTCCAGGCCCAGGTCAAGCATATCGGCGACCTAGACGTGGAGTTCGAATGGTACGGCCGCCGCGCCGTCGCCCCGCTTGGCGAAAACCTGACCGAGAACAAAGAGTTGGAGGAAGGCGAGTTGACGAACGTCCGCCGCGAGGAGAGCGCGTTGTAGAGAGGTTAGGGGTTAGAGGTTAGGAGTTAGGAAGACAAAGGGCTGGGTCACGCCTCCGACGGCGGCCAAGGCCACGTCGCGGTTGTGGAGCTTGGATGCCCGATACGATACGACGATGTCGCACGCGGCGCCGAGCCGTGCGAGAATGAACCCCGGTCACAAGCCGGGGTTGGTTTTTGCGCGGAGGTTTGGCGAGAAACTATTTCAAATGAGGACACGACCCGGAGCGACGTTTTTTCGCGAAACAGAACATTTGTTCCGTATAATGGAGGCTCCGCCGCTTGCCGCGCTTTTGCGGAAGTGCAAGTGGCCGCCTGGATAAACATTGACCTGGACGGCGCCACGCGGCACAATAAACCCTCGTTGATCGGTTCGAGCTTCCCGCCTCAAGTCCGTTCAGCGCTTGTTCCCGCCCCTGCATGTTCCTTCCTTTGGTGCTTGTGTCGTGCGATGACGCGATTCTCTTGGTTGGCCGTTGTCGGATTGGCTTGCGCGGCGTCTTCGGCGCACGCACAGCCGACGCTGTCGTTCGCGCAGCCGCAAGCGGCGCGGCCGGGGGCGATGACCGAAATTGTCCTGCACGGCGACAAGCTCGAAGAGCCGCTCTCGGTGTGGACCAGTTTTCCCGCGCAAGTGGAAGTGGTGCGGGAGTTGGACGAGGCCGGCCAGCCCAAGCCAAACCCCGACCCCAAGACGCTCCGCGTGCGCGTGACCGTGGCCGCCGAGGTTCCCGTGGGAGTCGGCGGCGTGGTGGTGGGGAACAAGTCGGGCGTTTCGGAGCCAGTGCTGGTGATGCTCGACGACTTGCCGAGTGTGGCCGAAGCGGGCGATAACCATACTCCCCCGACCGCGCAAGAGATTCCCGCCCTGGCCGCCGTGGACGCCGCCAGCAACGGCGCGCAGTTCGACTATTTCCGCATCCCCGGCAAGGCGGGCCAGCGCGTGGCGGTCGAAGTGGTCGCACAGCGGCTTGGCTCGTCCTTCGATCCCGTGGTGCGGCTGTTGGACGAGAGCGGCAAGGAACTGCAGTTTGTCGACGACGACCCCGCCCTGGGGGCCGACTGCCGCATGTCCCACACCTTCGCCCAAGACGGCGCGGTGGTGCTGGAAGTGCGCGACGTGCAATACCGCGCGGGCGGGCGCTATCGGCTGCGGGTGGGCGACTTCCCACTCATCCACGCCACGTTCCCGCTCGGCGGCCCGCGCGGCGCTTCGACCGAGTTCCACTTTGCCGGCCCCACAGGCGAGACGACCACGCCAGCCACGGTGGCCATTCCCGACGATGCCGCAAACCTGGTCCCGGTAGCGGCGCGGCTTCCTGGCGGGCAGTCGTCCGGCATGGCTACGGCCGCCGCCAGCGCCCTGCCGAACGTGCTGGAGGTCGAACCCAACGATCAACCAGAAGCGGGCCAAGAGGTCGTGCTGCCCGCCGCGATCAACGGCCAGTTTCACGCCGCGGGAGACCGCGACCATTACCGCTTTACCGCCAAGAAGGACGAAAAGCACTTGGTCCGCGGATTGAGCCGCACGCTCGGCTCGCCTAGCTACTTGCTGTTGCGGGTGTTCGACGAAAAAGGCGCCAAGCTGGCCGAGGCGGGTGCGGCCAGCGAGATGGAATCGCTCACGTTCACGGCGCCGGCCGATGGCGCGTATCGGCTTTCGATCGAAGAGTTGCTCTCCAGCGGCGGTCCCGGCCATGCGTACCGCATTGAGATCGAACCGGACCGGCCGCGGTTTGCGCTCGCCTTGAAGAACGACAAGAACACGCCGCACAAGTTTTTGACGTATACCGAAGGAGCGTTTGCGCTGGACGTGCAAGTCGAGCGGCAAGGTTACGACGGTCCGATTCGCGTCACCCTGGCCGACGCTTCCGGCGCGCCGTTCCAACCGCGGCCCGCGCTTATCCCCGCCGGCGCCAAAGACGCGCGGCTGGTGGTGCTGGCGCCGCCCGAGGGAAAGGAAGGCCAGTTGTTCACCCTGCGCCTGACGGGCGAGGCGGTCGAAGGCGACGCGCGGGCCACGCTCACCACCGCAGCGCTGCTCAAGACCAAGCGGCCTGAGCTTCTGTCGGTTCCCGTTTGGATGAACGGCGTGGTGTATGTCGCCCTGGCGCCGCCGCCCGAAGCGTTCTTCGCCGTCACCCTCAAAGAGCCGATGACGACTTGGGACCGCGACAAGAACGAAGCCCGGCTCACGCTTCCCCTGGAACGCAAGCACAAGGACTACAAACAAGACCCGCTGTTGCTATTCGAGGGACTGCCGCCCGGCGTCACGGCGGCCGTCAAGAAAGAAGGTAAGGACCAGGACGAACGGCTGGAAGTGACGTTCTCGGGAAAAGACGTTCCCGCGGGCGAGCACCTGCTTCAAATTTTAGCTTACGGCGATCTCAACCAACGTGGAATGAAACAAGTCCTCGAAGCGAAGCTCAAGGTCGAGTAACGCACCCTCCCGCAAGGCGCACGCATGCAATCTTCATCCTCCCTCCCGCGCATCGTCCGACGTTCGCTCCTCGCGCTGCTGGTGGCGATCTCGCTTGCCGGTTTTGCGTCGGCCGAGCAACCCGGCCTTGAACCGATCGACCTGGGGCAGCCTGCGAGCCTCGACGTTTTCCCGTCCACGGTCCACTTGACTGGCCCCCGCCGGCAAATGCAGTTGGTCGTAACCGCCGCTTACGGCGACGGCCGCCAACAAGACGCCACCCGCGCCGCCACGTACACCACCAGCGACCCGAACGTAGCGGTGATCGAAAACGCGGTGCTGCTCCCCCGCGGCGACGGCAAGGCCGAGATCACCGTGACGGCGGGCGGACTGACCAAGACGGTCGCGGTCGAAGTCTCGTCCTACGGCCAGCCGGCGCCGGCGCCGTTCTATCATGGGGCGGTGGCGGCGTTGACTAAGCAAGGATGCAACGCGGGAGCGTGCCACGGCTCGCCCAGCGGCAAGGGCGGCTTTCGGCTGTCGCTGCAAGCCTTCGATCCCGAGTTGGACAAGTTCACGCTCATTCGCGAAGAGTACGGCCGGCGCACCAACCCCCAAGCGCCTGACGCCAGCCTGTTGCTCTTGAAGCCGACGATGAAAGTCCCGCACGGCGGCGGGGTGAAACTGACCCGCCGCGACCCGGCCTACGCGCTGCTCCGCGATTGGATTGCCGAAGGTTGCCGGCTCGATCCGCCGGGCGACCCGCGCTGCGTGCGGATCGAGGTCTACCCGCCCTCGGGCCGGGTGCTGCTGCATCCGGCGCACACGCAACAACTGTGCGTGCTGGCCCATTTTGACGATGGCTCGGTGCGCGACGTGACGCCGCTGGCGGTCTACTCCAGCAGCGACGACCAGGTGGCCGAGGCCAACACCGCCGGGCTGGTGATCGGCCACGACCGCGGCCAGACGGCGGTCATGGTGCGCTACCTGGAGTTTGTCGAGTCGGTCTACCTGACCTTCGTGCGCGATGTGCCGGGCTTCGTTTGGAGCAATCCACCGTCGAATAACACGATTGACGACCTGGTCTACGCCAAGCTCCAGCAGTTGAAGTTCCTGCCGTCCGAGTTGTCCAGCGACGACGAGTTCCTCCGCCGCGTGTATTTAGACACCATCGGCGTGCTGCCCAGCCTGGAAGAGACGGAAGCCTTCCTGGCCGACACCGCGGCCGACAAGCGCAGCAAGCTCATTGACGCGCTCCTGGACCGGCCCGAGTACGCGCGGTTTTGGGCGCTCAAGTGGGGCGACCTGCTGCGGATGACCAAGAAGGCGGTCGGCGCGCCGGGCGTCCATAAATACCATCAGTGGCTCTTGCGGTCCTTTGAACAAAACCAGCCCTATGACGAGTTCGCCCGCGAGGTGCTGACCGCCTCGGGAAGCACGCTCACCAACCCGGCGGCCAACTTCTACCGCACCACGACCGACGTGAACGATAGCGTCGAGAGCATCGCGCAGGTGTTCCTCGGCGCCCGGCTCCAGTGCGCCAAGTGTCATAACCATCCTTTCGAGCGCTGGACGCAAGACAACTACTATGGCATGGCGGCGTTCTTCAACCGCGTGCAGCGCAAGCCGGGAACGCGGCCCGAAGACCTGCTTATTTACACCGCCCGCGCGGGCGAAGTAACGCAGCCCCGCACCGGGCAGACGATGAAGCCGTGGCTCCCGCTGGCGGGCGAGACCGAGATCGCCGCCGACGCCGACCGCCGCGACACGTTCGCCCACTGGCTCACCCAGAAAGACAACGCGTTCTTCGCCCGCGTCGAGGCGAACCGCATCTGGGCGCATCTGTTCGGGCGGGGGATTGTCGATCCGCCCGACGACTTCCGGGAATCGAACCCGCCTTCCAACGCGGCGCTTTTGGACGAACTGGCCCGGAGTTTTGTCGAGTACGGCTTCGACCGTAAACAGTTGATCCGGACGATCCTGAACAGCCGCACCTATCAGGCCAGCGCCCGGCCCAACGAGTTCAACCAGGACGACGTGAAGTATTTCTCGCATTACCAACCGCGGCTGCTGTCGGCAGAGCAATTGCTGGACGCCATTTGCCACGTGACGGGCGTGGCCGAGAAGTTCGGCTCGCTGCCGCCGCAGATCAAGGCCACGCAGCTTCCCGCGCCCGACATGGCCGAGAACGAGTTTCTCAAAATCTTCGGCCAGCCCGAACGGCAGACCGTGTGCGAGTGCGAGCGGAGCGACGACTCGAACCTCGGCCAAGCGCTCCAACTCTTTAACGGTCCGCTGGTTCACGGCAAGCTGCGGAACGAGGGCAACCGTTTCCGCCGCCTGATGAACGAAAGCAAGCCGGACGAGGAAATCGTCCGCACGCTCTACCTGGCCGCTGTGTGCCGCCCGCCCAACGAGAGCGAGCTAGCGGCCAGCCTGGCCCACGTGGCCGCCAAACCCGGCCAGCGCGTCGAAGCGCTGGAGGATATCTGCTGGGCCATTCTCAACACAAACGAGTTCTTGTTCCAGCACTAGCGCCGTTTCCTGTAGATCGCCGTCAGCCACCCTCTGGGCATTGAGCAATCAATCGAATGAAATTGCGTTAGCGCGTTCTTCCGAACGGTGAAGTGGGTTTGTTGTGGGGATCACTCCCCGCCAGCCGAGTAACCCGCAGCAAGCGAAGCGAATCATCTCCACTTCGTGCGCTTGAAAATAGGGCGATTCTGCTTGATGTAACGATTCGCCAAACACGCCGCGCTCCCGAACTCCCTGACCAGACGTGTCACGGACGTGTACGAATATACACTGACCGCCCGCGCCACGGTCAAGGTGAAGCGGCGCCGGGTTGTGGAATCGACCCTTGAGTCAGTCGGAGAGCGTGACGATGAAAGTAATGACGGAGCCGCAGCGCCGGGTCGTCCAGCGGTTGTTGTCCAAAGGGTGGATCGAACCGTTGCATTACCGGTGTTGCGTGTACCTGTTCTTACCCCACGTTCGCGGCGGGCGGCAAGAATGTGTTTCTCGAAACTGGTATCGCAAGCCAATTTGCGTTACCCCCACCGGGAACGTGCATTCGGGGCATGCGTGCGATCCCGACGCCGAACCGCCAGAAGGCAGGCAGCCCAACGCCGTTGCAAGTCCGGCCAGAACCCAAAAGCCCCCCCGCCGCAAACAAAAAAGCCGGGCATCCTGACCCACGGGCCGAGAGTGGTGGCGCCGTTTGGTGTTTTCTTCACAAACGGGAAGCGTCTGCCGAGGCAACCAGGGCGATCCCCCTTCGCTGGCGCTTCCGCCTTGTGGGGAAAACGGCAAGCGGCGGTGCGATCGGGCGCCGCTTGGCGTTCCCGGCGCCGCGGAGTAGGAGGTACAATCAAACAAGGGCGAAACTCCGAATTTTCGTTGCGGGGCAACCTCCAACGACCGCCGTACACGGCTTATCTCGGCCACGTGGGACAAGGCTGGATTTTCAGGTTTGCATGGAACCGCCGAAAGTTACTCTTGAAACGCTGCGGAGCGCGCTGCGGGCGGTGGAGCCGGCGGCGCTATTGGTGGAGCCGCGCATTTTGCGGCGCGTGATCCGGCTTGACCGGCGACTGCCGGGCCTGGGGCTGAGCGTGCCGCATCGCACCAACTATGTGATTGACCGCGATCGATTGCTGGCGTTTGTCGAGCGGTCGGAGCTGAACCTTTCGCCCGCGGCCGAGTTGCCGCGCCTGGTGATTCTGCTCTCCGAACCCGTGGACGACGAAGCGCTGGACCTGGCCCCGCACGTCGATGTGCTGCATCGTTATGATCGGCTGCTCGTTCATGCCCGGGCGCACGTGGAGATGGCGCGCTGCCTCGCCGCGCTCGATTCGCCCGAGGCGTGTGCGGCGGAGCGGCGGAGCCAGCTTGGCTCTGGCGCCTTCGCCGAGATTCAAGCGGTCCTGTTGAAGGACGAGTACCTGTTTCCCGCGCCGAGCGATCTGGACACCTACACCGAGTTCGTGGCGGTGTACCTGGAATTGCGCTGCTTTGCCGAACATGAATTGCCGCTCTATTTCCCGGCCGTCCGCGACTGGAGCGAGGTGGAGCGGATCGTGCGGCAGGACTTGGACCCGGCGCCGCTATTCGAGCGACCGCGTCTGGCCGCGGCGCCGTCGCTGCAAGGCCGCGCGCCGGTAGAAGCGGCCCCGGCCGATGCCGCGGTCGCGCTGGAACAGTCCGACTCGCACGAGCCAGTCTCGTTGTCGAAGTGCTGGAAACTGCAAGCCCGGGCCGAGCGCGCGGCGGCCGTGGGCAACAGCGTCAAGGCCGCCATCTGGCATACCCGCGCCGCGCGGTTCGCGCCGCCCAAGGTAGCCCGGGAAGTCCATGCGGCGGCGCACCAGGAATTAATGCGCCTGGCGGCGCGGCTGCAAACCGCCTTGCAACTTTCCGACGACGACGCGGACCAGTGGCGCCGCGCCCTCGCGCCGCTGTTGCCGCCCGCGGCGCAAGGGTTTTGGTCGCACGAAGCACGACTGCTGTATGACCTGCAAAAGGTGTGCATTGAGCAGGAGCGCGGTGTCTTCAAGCTGGACCTGATTGAATGGGTCCGCACCTGGGGCAAGCGGCCCGTGCGGCGCCCATTGCCGCTCTTGCGCGAGGTGCTAATCACGCGCCGCCTGCGCGCGGCCGATCACCGCGTGCCGGGCGCGCGCATCAGCGACGACGACCGCCAGTGCCTGGCGGCGCTGCTGGCCGCGGCCGTGCATCGCAGCGAGCATCGTTCGCGGGACTGCATCCGGCCGCTGATAGCCGAGTCCTTTGACGACGTGGGGCTGGTTCCGCAGAACACGCCGGAGCGCGTCGCCCGGCGAAAGCTGATCGAGGAGTTGCTGGATCACGTGGTCGAGCAGGGCCACGTCAGCATGGGCAACCTGCGCGACGCGCTTTCCAAGAACGACCTCAAGCTGCCCGACGTAGCGGGGTTGGGCGAATTGGTGCGCGGCGACCGGTTGCTGCGGGCCGATCGTAAGCTCGACGCGGAGTTGGATGGAGTCTACCGCCGCGGCGCGGTGTACCTGCGGTGGCCGCAGTCGCTTAGCTCGCTGGGCTTTGGGACCCGCTTTGGACGTTTCGTGACGCAGTACCTGGTGGTGCCGTTTGGCGGCGCCTACCTGACGCTGGAGTTCGTGCTGCACGTGATCGCGGCGATTGCCGGACATCATCCGCCGCCCGAGGCGTCGATGGCCGAGCATGCGCAAGCCGCAGCCGAGGCCGCGCCGCCGCAGTGGTCGTTCTTCGCGTGGGTTTTCCTGCTAGGCGTTTGGCTAGCGCTGCTCATTCATAGCGAGCGATTCCGTGCGGGGAACCTGGCCGTAGTGCATCGCACGTGGCGGCTGGCGCGGAACTTGTTGATCAACCTCCCGGCGCGGCTGTTGCGCTCGCCGCTGGTGCAGCGCATCTTGAACAGCCCCGCGTATCTGGCCCTGCACGCCTACGTGCTGCGCCCGGCGTTGGCTACCGCCGTGATTGGGATGCCGGCGTACCTGGTCGGTCGGCCGTGGAGCCTGCGGGTGTTGTTTGAAGTGTTTTTGGCCGCCACGGCGCTCCTGAATTCTCCGGTGGGCCGCTATTTGACGGAGTTGACTACCGACTTTCTGGTGCGGGCCTGGCACGAACTGCGGATGCGCGTCCTCGCCGCGGCGTACCAATGGATCATGGATGTGTTCCAAGGGTTGTTCGTGGCGCTGGACCGAGTGGTCTACACCGTCGATGAATGGCTGCGGTTCCGGGCCGGCGATAACCGACTCTCGCAAGCCGTCAAGCTAGTGGGCGGCGTGGCGTGGTTCTTCGTGGCGTACGTGGTGGTGTTTGTGTTCACTCTACTGGTTGAGCCGCAGATCAATCCCATCAAACACTTCCCAGTGGTCACGGTCTCGCACAAGGTGATCCTGCCGTCCGGACCGATGTTCGTGAAGCAACTGACGCCCTACCTGGGCGCCGCTCAAGCCAACACGTTGGTTTGGACCACCATCTGGCTGGTCCCCGGCGTGTTCGGCTTCTTGGTGTGGGAGTTGAAAGAGAACTGGCGGCTGTACGACGCGAACCGCCGGCCGACTCTGCGGCCGGTGCCCATTGGCCACCACGGCGAAACGATGCTCCGCTTGTTGCGTCCTGGGTTCCACTCGGGCACGCTCCCCAAGCTCTACGCCAACCTGCGTCGGGGCGTGCGCAAAGCGGAGCGGACCGGCAATTGGAAGCCGGTGAACGGCAAACTGGCGAAGCTGCAACACGTCGGCGACGCGGTGCGTCATTTTGTGGAGCGCGAGTTTGTCGAACTGCTGAAAGAGGCGGATTTTCTCGCCGGCGCGACGCTGACCGTAAGCGACGTGCGCCCGGCCACCAACCGTATCGACGTCGAACTAAGTTGGACCGAAGAGTTGTCTCAACCGGTAGTGCTCACCTGGCAAGACGAGGCTGGAAGGCTGACGGCCTGGATCAGCCAGGAAGGGTGGCTGGCGGCGCTTTCGGACTCCGACCGCGAGCTGTTCGCCGCCGCTCTGGCGGGGCTGTTCCAACGCTCCGGCGCCGAAGCCGGATACGAACGAGATGCGCCGGCTGCGGCCGCTCCCATTTCCTGGGAACGCTGGGTGGCGACATGGTCGCCACCATCGGCAAAGAACGGCGACGAGCCAGCAACGACCACTCTCGCCACCGGCGCAAGCTGAACCCCACAACGCGAAGGGGTCGGGTTGGTTTTTCGGCCCCACATCTTGCCACGTCGCAAGTGCGTTGGCTGAAAAACCTACCCGACCCCGCCGGCCCCAGTGACGGCTATTCGTCGATATCCGTTTGGCCCCAGGGAATCGGCATGCTGGGCTTTTCCGCCTGGTGGCGGCGGCGGACGTCTTTGGGGCGAGGATGGAACCAGTCCACCAGCCCGCAAAGCTGCTGCACCGCTTCTTCGTACACTCGCCGGCCTTTCTCCTTGCTGGCCTTGGACGGCTCGCCAATCACGCCCATTTGGGAATAGCTGCTCGTCCAGGAAGTAATCGCGCCGGGGCCGGTGGCGTACAGGTCAACCCATACGTAAGGATTGCCGTCGCGCACGTAGCTGGCCAGGTCGTCTTTGACCTTGTCCTGGCGGACGTTCTCTTCGTCCAGGTACAGGTACAACGACGTCTCCAGCTCGCAAGCGTGCGCAACACCGCCGGGAAACGTGCTTTCGCGCCAGCCGGGCAGGAAGTTCTTGTCGACGGTCAGCAGGTGCCACCATGCCAGGAGCATGCACTCGGCGTCGGTTTCCAGGTTCGTGCGGCGAGCGGCCAGATCCAGGTTCGGCATGTTCGACCCGTGGCCGTTCAAGAGAATGATCTTCTTGAAGCCGTGATATGCCAGCGACTTGGTCACATCCAGCACCTGCCGGATGAAGGTCTCGTAGTGCGTGTTGATGGTGCCGGGAAAGTCCATCACGTGCCCCGTGTAACCGTAGGCGATGGTCGGCAACAATAGGATCTTGTCGGGCCGGCGCTGACCGGCGCCGCGGGCGATGCCCACGGGACAAACCAGGTCCACGTCCAGGGGCAGGTGCTCGCCGTGCTGCTCGACCGCTCCGCAAGGGACGATGCATACCTTGTTCATCGCCACGGCTTCGTTGATCTCGGGCCACGTCAATTTTTCGTAGCGGTACTCGGTAGCAGCGCGCGACATAGATGCACCTTTCCAGGCAAGGGGTTAAAACAGCAGACCGAAGAAGATCGGTTGCCCCGACGTTAGAGCATTTTTTCCGCGCAGGCGCCACTGCCCGGCAAAGATGAAGGGCGCACTCTCAGCGCAGCCGGCCGCCATGACCGGGGACGACCGGTTCTTCACGATTGTAAAGCCGGAGCGCGGCGGAAAGCCCAGAAGGAGGCGGAAAGCCGGCCGGCGCCGTGGTGGTTATTTAGGAGCGAGCGTGCAGATTAACCGCCGGCCCTGCTCCAGGGGAGGCGATTCCACCTTGCCAACTTCGGCAAGCTGGGTAATGACGCCCTCCATCACCCTACGGCCTTCCTCCTTGTGGGCGTTTTCCCGGCCTCGGAACATGACCGAAACCTGCACCTTGTCTTTGTGCTTAAGGAAACGCTCGGCCTGTTTGATTTTAAACTCGATGTCGTGTTCGCCCGTTTTGGGGCGCAGGCGAATCTCCTTGGTCTTCGTCTGGTGCGTGTGCTTTTGGTGGGTCTTCTTGCTTTGCTGGTACTTATATTTGCCGTAATCCATGATCCGGCAAACCGGCGGTCGCTCGGTCGGCGCCACCTCGACCAGGTCCAGGCCCGCATCGCGAGCGCGATCCAAAGCCTCCCGTGTCGGAATCACCCCCAATTGCGAGCCATCCGCGTCAATCACGCGGACCGGCGAGATTCGGATTTGTTCGTTGATCCGAGTCTGGTTGCGATCGACTGCCACAGTCCTCCAGTTCGTTAAAAAAAGGAACACGAGGATCGCTTCGTGCGGCCACACACCGCGAAGCTTTCCCGATTAGCCCGAATATACCTTTTCCGGGCATAAATATCGACGATCATTTTACGCGGGTCCATCGCTTCGGGAAAAAATTCTTTTTTTTCCAGCCGTTTCCCGTCCGCGCCGCTGGAGCCGCACCTCCAATGTCCAGTTTCATGGTGGAATTTCAAGCGGCTGGTTGCGCTAACCGGTCTTTGGCAACCTGGGGCGTCTCTGGCGCATGCAACGCCAATTATCAGCAGCACAAGATAGATTGCCACCTTTCCAGATAGCGCATATTCGCAACTTGACTGGATAAAGCAAGGGTTGCTCGCATTTTTAGAAGGAGGCAAACACGCGAATACCTGGGCCGAACACATCGCTTATATTATCGCTACCGACTGCCAACCACCGACTACCGACTGCCACCAAACATGATCGCTCTGATTGCTCACGATGAGAAGAAAGATGATATGTCGGACTTTGTGCGGCGGCACGCCGACTTCTTCCGCACGCGCCGATTGGTCGCCACGGGCAGCACCGGCGAACGCCTGGCGCGCGAAACCGGGCTGGAAATTGAGCGCGTGGCGCATGGACCGCATGGCGGCGACCTGATTATCGGCGGCCGCGTGGCGACTGGCGACGTCAATGCGGTGCTGTTCTTTCGCGATCCGCTGACCGCGCAGCCGCACGAGCCGGACGTCTCGGCCCTGATGCGCGTGTGTGACGTTCACAATGTGCCGCTCGCCACCAACCCCGCCGCCGCCGAGGCGGTCGTGATGCTCCTCCAGAGCCGCCACAACGGGTAGCCGGTTGGACGCGGCGCCCGTCGTCCAGCCATTGGATCTTAAAATTCAGCGACAAGTCAAACGTCCCATTTGCGCTCTCGCCCTACTTCCCATACACCACGCTTTCCCTTCGAGTGAAGTCGTGCTCGGCTAACAGGCGGCGGATGCCTTGGACGATCTTGGCCCCGCCGACTTCGGAAGGCTCGATCGGCGACAGGCCCGAGTAGTCGCGCGGCTCGTCGCAAATGAGCCGCAGGTCGAGCACCGGCAACCCGTGGCGAAAAGCCTCGCGCAAGATCACGTCGTTGAATGTCGATAACCCCGCGATCGCGCCCTGCGGCAACTCAGGAACAGAGTCGTAGATCGTGCAGACCACCGTCGGCTTGCTCTCCTCGAGCACGACGCGCAGCATCGCCTGGTAATCCTGGCGGAACTTGAAGTGCGCCTCGGCCAGCAGTTGAAAACCTTCTGCAGCCGTGGAGGTTTCGTCATAAACAATGCCGCTGTACCCCAACGCATCATTGCCGCCGACGCTAATGACCAGGTGCGTTGCATCGTCGGGCAGCCGCGCCATTTGCCGCGCCACGCTGTCGGTCACGGCGCCGTCCACGGCCAGCAGCGTCGCCCGCCACTCGGCCGGCAACCAGGATCGCAATTGTTCAATCACCGGCGGCCGACCGGGCACATAGACCGCGTTATCAAAGATCGAGTCGCCAAGCAAAACGATATGGCTCATGGGGAACCTGGAGCAAAGAAGTCAAAGCGTCGCGGATTAAGGGGGCGGGTTGGTTTTCGGCCAACCAAGTCAGCTTGTCGCAAAAGCCAGGACCGAAAAACCTACCCGCCCCCGGTCACCCTGCGACTCGAACGCCGATTGCCGCATCTCTGCCCGATTCTACCGGAACGCCATGCGTCCTGTGGCGCTATCACGCCCAGGAGGCGGGTTGGTTTTTCGGCCAGCCAGGTCAGCTTGTCGCAAGAGCCAAGGCCGAAAAACCTACCCGACGCGGTTGGCGGTGGTTGCGCGCCTTCGGGTGTTTTCCCGCGCGGCGGGACGTTATGATAGTTCGCGTTGTGAATCGGCTTCATTCCTCCATTCCATGAGGCGATCTCCATGAATCACGCACAACGCACCTCGTCGCCTTCGCGGCGGCAGTTCCTACAAACGACTGTGGCGGGCGGCGCCGCGGTGCTGGCCGCGCCGGCCATCCTTCGCGGGCAGAACCTGAACGAGAAGCTGAACATCGCCATTATCGGTTCCGGCGGCCGGGGCGCCGGGAACATGGGAGCGGTCGCCAGCGAGAACATTGTCGCGCTGTGCGACGTGAACGAAGGCAATCTGAACCGCGCCGGCGAGCAATTTCGCAACGCCAAGCGGTTTATCGACTTCCGCAAGCTCTACGACGAAATCAAGAACTTCGACGCGGTGGTGGTTAGCACCTGCGAACACACCCACGCCTTCGCCACGCTGCCCGCACTGCAAATGGGCAAGCACGTGTATTGCGAAAAGCCGCTCACGTACAACGTGTGGGAAGCGCGCGTCATTCGCGAGGCGGCCGCCAAGGCCAAAGTGGCCACGCAAATGGGAACGCAAATTCACGCGGGCGGGAACTATCGCCGCGTGGTCGAGTTGATCCAAACCGGCGCTATCGGCCCGGTGCGCGAGGTTCACGTATGGGTCTCGCGGGCGTGGGGTTGGCAAAGCCCCGAAGACGCCAAGCGGAATGGCGATATCGTCTCGGTACAGGATCGGCCCAAGGAAGCACAGCAACCGCCCAGCGATTTGAACTGGGACCTGTGGCTTGGCCCGGCGCCGGAGCGGCCGTTCCATAGCGTGTACTTCCCGGGTCCCAAGTGGTATCGCTGGTGGGACTTCGGCAATGGCACCATGTCGGACCTGGGAAGCCACTGGATCGACCTGCCGTTCTGGGCCTTGGATTTGAAGCATCCGCTGACGATCGAGGCCTCGGGTCCGCCGCCGCATGCCGAGATCGCGCCGGCGTCGATGCAAGCCAAGTACGAATACGGCCCGCGTGGCGACCAACCGGCGCTCTCGCTCACCTGGTATCAAGGCGCCAACAAGCCGCAAATCTGGCAGGACAAGAAGATCCCGCAATGGGGCAACGGCGTGCTGTTCATCGGCGATAAGGGGATGGTCCTGGCCGACTACGGCCAGCATGTGCTGCTGCCGGAAAAGGACTTCGCCGGCTTCAAGCGGCCCGAGCCGTTCATTCCCGCCTCGCGCGGCCACCACGCCGAATGGATTCACGCCTGCAAGACGGGCGAGCCGACCACGTGCAACTTCGAGTACGCCGGCTGGCTGACCGAAGCGAACCACTTGGGCAACGTGGCCTACCGCGTCGGCAAGAAGCTGGAATGGGATCCGGTCAATCTCAAGGCGACCAACGCCCCCGAGGCCGACCGGTACATCCGCCGCGAGTACCGACCCGGCTGGAAGTTGGCGTAACTCCGCGCCTGCTCCCGATGCGGCGAAACCGCAAGCGCCATCGCTTGCGGCCAGCGCGCCGCAGGGCGAAAGGGTCGGGGTGGTTTTTCGGCCAGACGGCTTGCGACGTGGCCAGCGGGTGGGCCGAAAAACCTCCCCGACCCCGCCTGGTTAGCTTGCTCCTGTTTACGGTTTCGCCAGCACGCGCGTTCCCGGCTTGAAATGCGGGAGCGCGCCGGTGTACTCGACTTGCGATTGGGCCCGCTGTTGATCAGCCACCCACTCGAAGAGATACGCGGTGACGGCGCGCTCCAGTTCGCCGCGCGCATCGCTCCAACTCTTCTTGCCCGGCTTGACTTCCAGCACTTGGATCAGGTGTACGCCAAACGGCGTCACGACCGGTTCGCTGATCTCGCCTTTCTTGAGCGAGAAGGCGGCTTGCGAGAACGGCTCGGGCATGGGGCCGCGGCGGCCAAGGAAGCCAATGTCGCCGCCGTGGTCGGCCGTGGGCGAAATCGAATGTTTTCTCGCCGCTTCGGCAAAGGTCGTCTGGCCGGCGAGGATTTCCTTGCGGATCGTTTCGGCCTGTTCCAGCGTCGCCGCCAGCGCCGCGGCGTCGTTCTCGGCGGCCGGCTTAAGCAGCAGATGCGCCACCCGCAGTTCCGTGCCGTCGAACTCATGCCGGCGCTGGGCGAAGAACTTTTGCAAGTTCACATCGGTCAAATGCCGCTCCAGGTAGCGTCGCCAGGTTAGCTCCCAGCGCAACGTCGCTTGCAGGTCTTCGCGAGTTTGGCCGGTGCGCTGAAGGTATTGCTCCAGCGTGACGTTCTGCTGTGCTAGTTGCCGCTCGATGCGGGAAATCTCCGCTCCCAACTCTTGCTGGGTGGCGGCGACTTGTTGCTTTTCAAGGAACCGCACAATCAGCCGCCGATTGACCAGTTGCGCCAGGGTTTCGGCCTCCAGCACGGGCCGGGCGTCCGGCTCAATCGTTCGCGAGCCAAGCACGCGCTCGATGCGACCCTGCACCTCGTGGACGTAAACCGGCCGGCCATCGACGCGCGCCGCCACCACGCGTTCGGCCTGGGGCGCCGCGTTGGCCGGGGATGGATCGTCGGCCAAAGCCAACGACGCGAACCATGGGGTCGCCACCAAGGCCAGCCATCGCGGCCAAGCATAACCTCGTCGAAGTGAACCGTGTGAGTTCAAAGCCTGCATCATCGCCAAATCCTGCAAAACCGCTTCCTCCAAACGCGCGCGAGCGCCAACGGCGCCGCCTTCGTTCACCATACCTTGCTCCGCGAAACCGGGTCAAATAACCCCGCACGGCATCAGGGGGAAGGATGCCTGATCGCCCTTCCGCGGCGGCCAGTCTGTTTCTGGTGAACGTCTTGCTGTTGGCGAGGCGCCGACCCTACGAGAGCAAATCGCCTTGCAAGCCTCAGAAAGATAACCCCTGGATATAACTTTCGAGATTGTAGGCGCCCAACTGCGGCACGTTGAGAAACTCGAATTCACTCGGATCGGTCCCACAATGGGGGCATGCGGGAAAGGCGCCCGACGACCGTACTTGGGGGTCTTGCGCCACTTGGACGGGGTCCGACCAGAGGAGTTCACATTCGTCGCACAGGGCGATGACCGCTTGGCACGACTTGCACCGCATCACGCGCAACAAGCCTTGTCCACAGAACCCGCACTGGCCAATGTAAGGTCGCACGCGACTCGTCATGCCGTTGGCTACTTTGCGAAAGGGAAGATGCACTAGCGGGGAAACGCCGTGACGACGTTCGTCGTGCCGCGCTCCACCACCAGAAAGACGCGGGTCAACGCCGGATGGCCGCGACGCTCTCCTTCGCGCCCGCCCAGGTAACCAATCCGCCGACCCAGAGAAACCAGATACGCGGCTCGGTTGCTTTCGATTTCTGGTTCAATGCGGCGCCGCTGAATTAGCTCCCACGCCTCGTCGATGACCGCCAAGGCCCCGTCGGCGCCGCCATCGAAAACCCCATGCGGGCCGTCCCGGCTGGGCTGGTCCTCGGCGTGGCGCAGCACGTGGTCCAACCGGGTTAATCCCATCGGATCGCGCCCTTGATAGCGCAAGCCAGCGGGGCTTAACCACCCGTCGGCCCCGATCTTCTTCAACTCCACGCGCGGCGTAGGCCTTGTCTTGCCAGGCGCCGAGGGAGCGTCGGACCTTTCTTTGGCCACCTTGATTTGCGATGGCTCGCGTACGCGGATTTGCAGGCGACTGTCGAAAAGCTCCAGTCGCCCTGTCACTTCCACTTCCTGGCCGCGATAGCGATCCGCGGGACCATCATCAGGGAAGCGGGCGACGTCGTCCTTATGGCAAAAGACGCTGAGTTCGCTTTGAGCGAAGTTCAAGAAGTGGTGACCGCTATTGCTCTTGCCGGTCCGAGCCACCTTTCCGTAGGCGGTAACCGGTTGGCCCACCAAGTCGCGCAGCACCGCAGTCTGCGTCGCCTTGATGCGCGGCGGCGCCTTGGCTGGCGATGCGGCCTTTTGCGCCAACGCACACGTCGCGATTCCCGCGACCAGACCGAAGACAACGACGCAACGAAAAACCGCGTGCATCCGGCTTCCAGACCTCCAAAGCAAGAGTCAAAACGCGACGGTTTTATTTAATGTAGTGCATCAGGGGTCCGCCAGAGCAAGGAAATTTCCCGCCAAATTGTTTTAGCGAGGCTACTTCTAAGAAACCAAATTTCGTTTACAATACTTTTTTATTATCCCTTCGTAAACGAAAAACCAAGGACGGCCTCCGGACCGGCATGGCGAGAAGTTCGCCATGTTGGAGTACGGGGCGCATCTTGTCGTATTGTCCGTTTCCTGACTTGTCGCAACCTCCCGTGATGCACTTTCTCTTTCGACGCATCGCGCATTTCCTGACCCTTGCCGGGTTGGCCTGGCTGGCGCTGGCGTGCGCGGGATGCGTGGGCGGAAGCGTTTCGCACGATGGACTGGAACAGGTCTGGGGAGGACACGGTTTTGGCGACGGCCAGTTCTACCGCCCCCGCGCCCTGGCGATCGACAAGGACGACCAGATTTACATTGTTGACATGACGGGTCGAATTCAGGTGTTTAGCCCGGAAGGCCAATTCCTGCGCGGGTGGCGAACCCTGGAAATCGCGACGGGTAAACCCTCGGGGCTTTCGTTCGACCTGAATGGCAACCTGCTGGTCGCCGACACGCATTATTTTCGCACGTTGTTCTACACGCCCGAAGGCCAACACTTGGACGACCGCACCATCGGCGGAGTCAGCGGGCACGGTCCCGGCGAGTTCAACTTTGTGACCGACGCGGTGCAGGACACGCGCGGCAACTATTACATTGCCGAGTACGGCGAGTACGACCGCATTCAAAAATTCACCCGCGACAGCCGGTTCGTCCTGCAATGGGGCGGCCATGGCGAAAAGCCGGGCCAGTTTATTCGTCCGCAAAACCTGGCGATCGACGAGCAAGACCACCTATGGGTGGCCGACGCCTGCAACCACCGCATTCAGGTGTTTGACGTCTCGGGCGACGAGCCGAAGCTAGTCAAGATTTGGGGCGAGCAAGGGGCCGCGCCGGGGCAATTGTGTTATCCTTACGATCTCGCGCTGGATGGCCAGGGCCACGTCTACGTGTGCGAGTTTGGCAACCATCGCGTGCAAAAGCTGACGCTGGACGGCGCCCCGGTCGGTTGCTGGGGAACCCACGGCCGCCGCGAGGGCGAATTGCACAATCCCTGGGCGTTGGTGCTGGATTCCCGTGGCCGCGTCCACGTGCTGGACACGTACAATCATCGCGTGCAGACCATTCGGCTGTGATAAGAAGATGGATAACAAGCGCAGTCTTTGGCGAGCGGGGGGCGCAAGTCGCCTGATCCCATCGGCGCGCGGCGTCGCGCCCTCAGGGGGCTTACGTCTCCCGCTCGTGCTTTTGGGGTGATCGCCATGTTCGGTTGGAATATCGGGTTCGATTCGCCTTGGTGGTTGCTCCTGCTCCTGTTGGCGCCGGTCATCTGGGTCTTTAGCTTCCGTAGCCTGGCGGGGCTGGGGCCGGCGCGACGGGTGCTGGCGCTGTGCCTGCGCACGTTGGTGCTGGTCCTGCTGGTGCTGTGCCTGGCCGAGGCGCAACTGCTTAAGACCAGCGAGAAGCTGACGGTCATGTACCTCTTGGACCAGTCCGAGAGCGTTCCCCGGCCCCGCCGCGAAGCGATGATGCACTACGTCATTCGCGAGGTGGCCAAGCATCGCAACGCCGACCGCGAGGACGCCGCGGGAGTGATTATCTTCGGCCGCGACGCAAAGATCGAAAGCGCGCCGCTCTCGGACGACATTCCCTCGGTGGGCGTGATCGAAAGTTTGATCGACCTGCGCACCGACGCCACCAACCTGGAAGCGGCGCTCAAGCTGGCCCAGGCCACCTTTCCCGAGGACTCGGCCCGGCGGGTGGTGATTGTGACTGACGGGAACGAGAACATCGGCAACGCCCGCGAGATCGCCCGGATGCTGGCCGACAAGAGCATCGCCGTCGACGTGATCCCCGTCTTGCTCGACACCCGGGCCGAAGTGGCGGTCGAGAAAGTTTCGATGCCTGTCGAAGTCCGCAAGGACCAGCCCTTGGAAACCCGCGTGGTGTTAAACAACTACGCCGGCGCCACAGCCGAGGACGACGGCGTGGTTCGCGGCCGCTTAAAGGTTACGCGGCGCCTGGGGCCGCACGAGCAAATGCTAAGCGAGCAGGAAGTGGACCTTAGCCCCGGCAAGAACGTGTTCCGCTTCCGGCACGAGATTGACGAGTCGGGCGTCTACACCTACCAGGCCGATTTCACGCCGCTCCACGCCGACGATGACCTGCTCACCCAGAACAACCGCGCCACCGCCTTCACCCAGGTTCGCGGACAAGGCCGGGTGCTGCTGATCGAGGACTGGGCCAGTCGCGGCCGCTTCGATTACCTGGCCAGCCGGTTGCGTCAGAACGGCATCGACGTGACCGTGCAAGGCAGCGACGAGCTATTCACCAGCCTGGCCGAGTTGCAAGGCTTCGACTCGGTGATCCTGGCCGACGTGCCGCGCTCCAGCGGCGAAGACGCCGCCAACGTGACCAACTTCACCGACGAGCAAGTCCAGATGCTCGTGCGCGGCGCCGAGACGGGGTGCGGCTTGATAATGATTGGCGGCGAGAGCAGCTTTGGCGCCGGTGGCTGGTCCAACACCGAGTTGGAAAAAGCCATGCCGGTTGATTTCCAAATCAAGAACTCCAAGATTCAGGCGGTCGGGGCGCTGGTGCTGATGATGCACGCGTCGGAAATGGCCGAGGGCAACTATTGGCAGAAGGTCACCGCCCGCGAGGCGATTAAAGCCTTGGGACCGATGGACTACTGCGGCCTGGTTCACTGGGGACCGGCGGGGACCGATCAATGGCTGTGGAGCGCGCCGCAAGGATTGGTGCAAGTGGCTAACCGGCGGCAAACGATGCTGGCCCGGTTGGATCGGATGCAACCCGGCGACATGCCGCAGTTCGACCCCGCCATGCGGATGAGCCTGGCGGCGTTCAACCGCGTGAACGCCTCGATCAAGCACATGATTATCATTAGCGACGGCGACCCCTCGCCGCCGCGCGGCGGGACGGTGGCTGGCTACGCCGCGGCGGGAATCAAGATCAGCACCGTGGCGGTAGGCGCGCACGGACCGGCCGGGCATCAGGTGCTCCAGCAAATCGCGACGCAGACCGGCGGCAAGTACTATGTGGTGACGAATCCCAAGGCGCTGCCCCGCATCTACCAGCGCGAGGCGCGGCGCGTGGCCCGGCCGCTCATTTATGAGCCGGACGGCGGCGCCACGCCGCAGATCGTTTACCCGCACGAGATGCTCAACGGTATTGAAGGGCCGCTCCCGCCCATCAGGGGCCTGGTGCTAACGACGGTCAAGGAAAACCCACTGGTCGAGATCTCGATTCGTTCCCCCAAGCCCGCCGACAACGCCAACAACGCGATCCTCGCCAGTTGGACCTACGGCGTCGGCCGCACCGTGGCATTCACGACCGACGCCGGCGCTAAGTGGGCCGAAGCTTGGACCGGCTGGGAGAACTACGACAAGTTCTGGTCGCAACTGGTGCGGTGGTCGATGCGTCCCTCGGGCGATCAGGGCAAGTTCACCGTCTCCACCAACTTCAAGGACGGCAAGGTCCAAGTGGTAGTCACGGCGCTGGACAAGGACGACGAGTTCCTGAACTTTCTCAACATGAGCGCCGCGGTAATCGGGCCGGACCTCAAGACGTTCGAGTTGGACGTGAATCAGACCGCTCCCGGCCGCTACGTGGGCGAGTTCGACGCCACGGCCGACGGCAACTACTTCGTGAACATCACCGTGCCCGGCGATCCTGGGTCCGAAGACCCGCGGCCCAGCATGTTAATGGCCGGGGTGAATGTGCCGTACTCGGCCGAGTACCGGGACCGCGAATCGAACCTGGCGCTGGTTACCGCGCTGGCGCAGCTCAAACCCAAGGGGGGTGAACCAGGGCAGGTCATCGAGGGCGAACTGATTCCCGGCAAGATGGACGACCTGTTGGAGACCGATACCTTCCGCCACAACTTGCCCAAGGCTCGCAGCAGCCAGGATGTGTGGCCGCTCTTGGTGCTGGTGGCGGCGTGCTTGTTCTTTTTCGACGTATTCGTGCGGCGCGTGCAAATTGGCTTGGAGTGGGCCAGGCCGGCGGTCAACTGGGTCCGCGAGAAAGTGTTTCATCGCGAGAAAGTCGAAGCGCCCGACGAACGACTGGAACGTCTCCGCAAGCGAAAGGCGGCGGTCGCCACCAGTCTCGACGAGCGCCGGGCGGCGGCTCGCTTTGAGCCACAGGCGGACGAGCAGGCGCCCGACCTGGATCGCGTGCTGGAAGAATCGGCCGGCCCGAAAACATCTTCGGCGCCGCCCCGCTCCGCACCCTCGCCAACGACCAGCGAAGAAGAAGACTCCTACACCTCGCGTTTGATGAAAGCCAAGCAGCAAGCGTGGAAAGACAAAAAACAACCGTAACGTGGAATGGAATTCATTCCGTTCCCTTTGTTTCTCCCTTCATCGTCGCATGGGGAACGGAATGAATTCCGTTCCACGGCGCAAACAGGCCCCATCGGACCATACTCCCACCAGGAACCACCATGAGCATCGGCGAGTCCATGCAGAAGCAAGCGGAGGAGTTCCGCGCCCGCTACGGCGCCATCCGCGAACAGATTAGCCGGGTCATCGTCGGGCACGACGACATTGTGCATGGCGTACTGGCGTGCATGTTCATCGGCGGGCATTGCCTGTTGGAAGGCGTGCCGGGCCTGGGCAAGACGCTGCTGGTGCGAACCTTGGCCCAATGTCTTGACCTGAAGTTCAATCGTATTCAGTTCACGCCCGACCTGATGCCGGCCGACATTCTGGGCACCAACATGGTGGTCGAAACGCCCGAGGGGCGGCGCGTGTTCGAGTTCCAGCGAGGCCCCATCTTCACGCAAATCCTTCTGGCCGACGAGATCAACCGCGCCACGCCCAAGACGCAGTCGGCGATGCTGGAAACCATGCAGGAGTTCACCGTCACCGTGGCGGGCGTGCGATACGAACTGGAGAGGCCGTTCTTTGTGCTGGCCACGCAAAACCCCATCGAGCAGGAAGGCACCTATCCGCTGCCCGAAGCGCAACTCGACCGCTTCTTGTTCAAACTGGTGGTCGGTTACTCCAGCCGCGAGGAATTAGCAACGATCGTCGATCGCACCACCAAGGGCGTGAACATCCAGCCCGAGAAAGTGATGGACGGCCACGAGATCCTCAAGTGGCAAAAGTTGATCCGCGATGTGATCCTCGCCCAGCACGTGCAGGACTACATCGTGCGACTGACGCTGGCCACGCATCCGGGCGGACCTTTCGCCCTGCCCATTACCAACCAATACCTACGCTGGGGAAGCAGCCCGCGCGGCGCGCAAACGCTGGCCTTGGCCGCCAAGGTGCGGGCCTTGTTGGAAGGCCGCTACAATGTGAGCTTTGAAGACGTGCGGCGGGTATATCTGCCCGCCATGCGGCATCGCGTGATCCCTAACTTTGAAGCCCAGGCTGAAGGCATCGAAACCGACCATGTGTTGCTGGACATCCTGGAACGGTTGCCCGAGAAAGGCGACCAGGCCCCGGTTGTAGCGGCCGTGGCGAAGTAAAGGGAAAATGCAAATTGAAAAAGGGAGGAGTGTTTCCCGTTCCGGTGATGCGTAGTCGCTCCGGTTTATCAAATTTGCAATTCTCAATTTGCAATTTGCATTTCCCATCTCATCTTGCAACTTCCTTACCTCATTGCGGCTTGACTTAAGGTTATGACCACCGCCGACGATGCTGCCCAGCTTCTGCCGCCCAACTTGCTTGTGCAACTGGAGCGTATGGAGTTGGTCAGCCGCAAGATTTTTCGGGGCCGCATGAAGGGCGAGCGCCGCAGCAAACGCAAGGGACAAAGCGTCGAGTTTTCGGACTTTCGCAACTATGTGCCCGGCGACGATCTGCGGTTCATCGACTGGAACCTGTTCGCGCGGCTGGACAAATTGTTCCTCAAACTGTTCCTTGAGGAAGAAGACCTGCACTTTTACGCGCTGATCGACGCCAGCACGTCGATGGACTTCGGCGACCCCACCAAGCTCCAGTACGCCAAGCAACTGGCGGCGGCGCTGGGATTCGTGGGCCTGTGCCGGGCCGACCGGGTCAAGGTGGAAGCGCTCGGCGCCTCGTTGAAAAGTGCAGGCCCCGTGCTACGCGGCCGCAAGAGCCTGTGGCGGATGCTGGAGTATCTGGACGGCGTGCACGCGGGCGAGAACGTGACGCTGGAACAGGGAGTGAAGAACTTTGTCCTCCGCAACAGCGGCAAGGGGATCGTGGTGCTGATCACCGACTTGATGGACAAACACGGCTACGAGAACGCGATCCGCTTGCTCCTGGCGCAGCAGCTTGACATTTACGTGATTCACGTCCTCTCGCCCGAGGAGTTGGACCCCGATATTAAAGGCGACCTGCGGCTCGTTGACTGTGAAGACGACGACGTGGCCGAGGTCACGGTCAGCCGTCCGCTTTTGGAGCGTTACCGCCGCACGCTGGCCGCGTTTATCGAGGGCGCCCGCGACTACTGCACCCGGCGCGGCGTGATGTACCTGATGACCAGCACCGACAACCCGGTCGAGCAATTGGTGTCAAAGTACCTCCGGCAACGCGGGCTGGTGCGGTAAAAGCGAACGAAGAATTGCCTGCGAAACACGCGCGTGGACGCAAAAAGAACGAAAGAAGTTTCGATGTCAACTTGTCATCTTGTTCCGCATCGCGGACGAGACCAGAAAAACACTTCAAGCATGCTCCTGACCTGGTATTGCTTTCCTCTTCTTTCCCGTTTCTTCGCGTGATTCGCGGGCCGTGCCTCTTCCCGATCTTGGATCATCATGCTGGCGCAAGTTTTCAGTAATCCGCTGAGTTGGTTTGGCCTGAGCAGTGGCCTTGGCTGGGCGCTGTGGGGAGCGGCTCTGGTGGGTCTGCTGGGCGCCGTGGTGCTGTTGTACTTCCTCAAGCTCAAACGGCAGCCGATCGAGGTGCCCAGCACCTATCTTTGGCATCGCACGATCGAAGACCTGCACGTCAACACCATCTGGCAGCGACTGCGGCAAAGCCTGCTCTTGTTCCTGCAACTGCTCTTGATCGCGCTGGCGCTGGCGGCGCTAACGCGGCCAGGTTGGCGGGGTCAGAAGTTGATCGGCGAGCGGTTGATCTTTCTCATCGACGCCTCGGCCAGCATGGCGGCGACCGACGTGCGCCCCACGCGCCTCGATGAAGCAAAACGCCGCATCGGCGAGATGATCGACCAAATGAAGTCGGGCCAGGTAGCCATGCTCATCAGCTTCTCGGACGTAGCCCGCGTGGAGCAATCGTTCACCGATAGCCGCCGCGCCCTGCGCGAGGCGCTCGCCGCGGTGCAACAGACCGACCGCCTGAGCGACTTGGACGAGGCCCTGCGCGCCGCCTCGGGCCTGGCGAACCCCGGCCGGGCTTCGTTTGAAGGGGGCGACGTACAAGTGGCCGAAGCGCAGCCGGCTACGCTCTATGTCTTTAGCGACGGCGGCTTTGACGCCGTGCCCGATTTCCAACTGGGCAACCTGACGCCGGTGTACGTGCCCCTGGGGACCGGACTACCCGATGACGACGGAACACCCGAGAACGTGGCGATTGTCGCTTTCAGCACCGAGCGCAACCCCGAGAAGCCGGGCCAGACGCAGGCTTTCGCGCGGCTGCAAAACTTTGGCTCCCAAGACGCGAAGGTGGAAGTGGCCTTTCACTTGAACGGCGAGCCGATCGACTTTGCCGAGGTCACGGTCCCGGCCGAAGGGACCGCGGGCGTCGAGTTTGAACGCAGCGAATTGGAGTCGGCCGAGTTGAAGTTGGTGATTCAACATCGGGACCACTTGGCACTGGATAATACGGCGTACGCCGCCGTCAATACGCCCCGGCGCGCCAAGGTGCTGGTCATTACGCCGCGCAACGATGCGTTGGAGTTGGCGCTGACCACGGAAGAAGCGCTCAAGGTTGGCGATCCGACTTTCCAGACCCCCGACGTGCTGCCGCCCAAGCAGACCGGCGCCGCCCTGACCGAAGCGCAAAAGCATTACCAAACGGCTGCCCTTTCCGGAGCGTATGACCTGATTATCTACGACCAATGCGCGCCCGACGTCATGCCGCAAGCGAATACGCTGTTCATTGGCGGCGCGCCGCCGGGCGAAGGCTGGTCGGCCGGTCCCAAGCAAGCGAAACCGCTGATCATCGACGTGGATCGCACACACCCGCTCATGCAGTTGGTAACCCTCGACAACGTGGACGTAGTCGAGGGTTTCCGCGTGACCGGCCCTTCCGGCTCGACCACGTTGATCGACGCGGCGGTGGGGCCGCAGACCGAAAGCGTTCCCATCTTCGTCATCGGACCACGGCAAGGATTCGAGGACGCCGTGATGGGCTTCGAGTTATTCGGATTCGACGAGAAAGGCGACTACTACGTCAACACCAGTTGGGTCACGCGGCTCAGCTTCCCGTTGTTCATGAAAAACGTGGTTGAGTACCTGGGGGGCAGCCGCGGGGCGCTTGCCACGCAAAGCGTGCGCCCTGGCGAGACGGTCTCGCTGCGGACCGAAACGCCAACCGACGAGGTTTACGTCCTTCGCCCCAACGGCCGCTCGGTCGAACTGCTGCGCGAGGGGCAAAGCGCTTTCACCTTTAGCGACACCGACAAGGTCGGCTTCTACGCGATGCGGCTCAAGCCCAGCGATGAAGAGCCGGCGCAGCGGTTCGCCGTCAACCTGTTTGACACCCGCGAAAGCGACCTGCGTCCCGCCGCCGAGTTGCCCATCGGCTTTCAAAAAATCGAGGGCCGCGCCGCCTGGGAGCCAGCCCGCCGCGAAATCTGGAAGTGGATCCTGCTCCTCGCCCTGACCGTACTGCTGATCGAGTGGTACGTCTATAACAAGCGGGTGTATTTGTAGCGGGGAGTGGAGTGGTGGAGTCCCTCCATCACTCCACGACTCTCTAGAGCGCATTTCACGGAGGTGTGAAGTGGTAGCCGCAGTGGAGGAGGTAGCGAAGGCATTCGTCGGGCGGAAAGGCGTCGAGGAGTTTTCCCAGC